>ERZ1090861.483-NODE-483-length-24164-cov-15.098345_pt1 | contig 24164 bp, 44 predicted proteins | sample MGYA00478482_ERZ1090861 | MGnify/ENA primary metagenome ERZ1090861 (study PRJEB33644, sample SAMEA5815744) | chicken gut metagenome | biome: Chicken; feature: Gastrointestinal Tract; material: Caecum | place: Ireland | collected 2019-01-01 | study: A study of the... | reverse complement strand
TTTTAGGTAACTATTACGGAAATATTATCAAGTCATATATTACCGAGTTTCAGAAAAGAACAGGTTTGGAATCGGATGGAAATGTTGGTCCTATCACTCTAGCGAAACTTAAGGAATTTGGATTTAAAGAGTAAAAATATTGCAAAATACAAAATAATATATTATAATTATCATGATGACTCTTTTGCATGTGAGGGTACATCTTATGAGTTGGTCCTTCCATTTCTGGGAAGGCCTTTTTATTTACAAAAAATAAAATAATATGTTATAATTGGTATCAGAGATGGCCTTTTTCCTATAGAGGCACATCTTTCGCGCTGTTCTTTTCACTATTGAAAAGAACTTTTTATTTGCTCCTTACTCATATTGACTATTCCCTTATATTATGTTATATTTTAAATTAGAGAGGGGATTAACGAAATGGGATTATTTTTAAATGTTGTGATATTGATTTTAGAAACTCTCTATTACAGTGTGTTTATGAAAATTTCTAGAAGAGAAGGTAAATTTTCAAGATACTTGTTATTGTTTACTTTGTTTTCTATCATCAGCTTATTTTTAGATAAGAGCTTTATGCTTAATTATGTTTTAATATTTTAGTAATACTTTATGGCTTGAAATACATTGTAAGAATATCAATCAGCTTGTATGATTTACTGTTCATAATAATTATGTTTCTTATAAAAATAATCATAGAAATACCTTTTTACTACTTGTTTGCATTATTACTAAACGGTGTTACTAGTACATTATTGTTTCAAAGTATTAAAGTCTTACTGGTTTATATATTTAGAAATAAGCTACCTATTATTTACAAACAACTCAATGAAAAATGGAAAAATAACAATTTCTACATAAGGTATATTTTCACAATATTGTTGTTTACGTATGTTATTGTGTCATGTTTGTTCTTGATATTAAGATAGGAGGTGTAATAATGGACTGGCCTGGAAAATGGTTCTTCGGGACTAAAAAGAAAAAGAAGTAAGGGTGGTGTTAGGATGTTTGATTTAGACAGACTTTCATACCGAGCTTATGGGAACTTAGTTGTAGTAGTATTGTTAGTTATAGCTTTATTATTAAACTCGTTCCCATTTTCTTTGGTAGAATTTATGATGTGTATTATTCAGATACCTTTGTATCTTTTTGTAAGGTCGCATTTAAAAGAGCCTATACATGCTAACGGTTTAAATATTTGTTTTGTTCTTACAATATTGTTTTATATTCTTCTCTTCATAGCAATCAAATGTACGGCTTTTTTAATGGGAGAACCATTTGCTTTAGTTTTCTCATCATTACTTACCACATTAGGTTGTTACGCAACAAGTACCGTTCCAAACAGGATGAATGAAAAAGGAAAAACGTTCTTTGGTTATAAAAAGCACGATGAAAGTAAATATGAGAAATTAATAACTTTCATAAAATTCAATGGTATCAACCCAAAGCTATTAGAAGCAGAAGAAAGACTAAGACAACTTGATACACAAACATATTTATTATATAAAAGAAAATTTAGAGAAGATAAAACATTTCGTGAAATAAGTGATGAATTTGATATTGATAATCCAAGAATAGTAGAAACATTAGATAGAGCCTACTTTTATATGATAGGAGCATTAGGAATCTAATGTTTTTTTTTATAGTCTGACTGACAATTTTTTATAAAATTTAATACTCTTATATTAAAGAGGAGATGATAGTATGTCGAATGCTTACCCTATTAAAAAAATAGACATACATCGTCTTCTTTTTGTTTAATTAGGAGAGATGATTATGTACGGATATGGAAATCCATATTATTTTCAACCACAGAACCAAAGAATACAACCGATGGAACAACAAAACCAACCTTATACTTCACCACTACAAAACCCTATGCAAAATTCTCCATTGCAGAATCGACAATTTTTAAACGGGAAATCAGTTGATAGCATCGATGTTGTTAAAGCAATGGATATACCGTTAGATGGGAGTATTAGTTATTTTCCAATAGCAGATGGTAGCGCTATTGTTACTAAACAATTACAAACAGATGGTACAAGTAAAACCATAGTTTACCGACCAGTAAACGAGGAAAAGAAAGATACACCTGTCTATGTTACTATGCCAGAATTGGAAAAAACAATAAGCGAGTTAGATTTTGGGGACATCGAAGATATAAAAGATGAATTAAAAGAAGTTAAAAAAGAATTAAAAGAATTGAAAAACAAAATAAAAAATTAAGGAGATAAATTATGACTTATCCTGTAGAGATGATTAAATCAATCGTAAACCAAAATAATCCGCAACAAGCAATTCAAAAAATAATAGGAAATACCAATCCGATGATGAGTAACCTAATACAAATGGCTCAAAATGGAGATACAAAAGGTATTGAAGAATTCGCTCGAAATGTATTCAAAGAACAAGGAAGAGATTTTGACAAAGAATTCTCACAATTCATGAGTAATTTCAAATAAAATAGATATGCTCTATTCAGCATATCTCCATACATAATTATGGCTTTTTTTATATCTCCCAATGCAACATCTCCATATACAAGAACGATTTATGTGAAGTTCATTGGTTATATCGTAAATACTGTTCCATGTTTTTATAAGGTTTCCATTTAAATCATATTGATTTATTTTTCTTACTCTAGGGTTTTTGTTACCGCGGTTATCTTGCAACTTTAATGAGAAAGCGTGTTTTTGGTTTTCACTGTTGTTAACCCATTCCAAATTATTAAAAAAATTGTTAATTTTATTACCGTCTTTATGATTTACTTGAGGTAAATTATTTGGATTTGGAATAAATGCTTCAGCAACCAATCTGTGTATTCTTACCGTTTTTGATGCATTATTATATAGTACTACTTGTAAGTATCCTTTTTTGTTGGTAGATGGTTTTAAAATTATATTTCGTTTCAAACTCTTAACTCTACCAAAATTACTAATTTGGTATATTCCTTTATAATTTTTTATATCTTTAAATATTTCTTCCATGACGCCCTCCTCAAAATAAAAAAGAAACTTATATAAATGTACTATTATAGGGTTTAATGTTCAGTTAAGCCTACAATGATACATTTATATAAATTCCTTTTCTCTTAACTGAACACTTATATTATAACACACGTGTGGGTTTTAGTGAAGATGAGGAATTTAAAAATAAAAGGAGGTAAAAATATGAATGAAGGTATGCTTTCTCCAGCCGACATCGCCGTTCTATCTGGTAATACTAGAAATGATGGTAATAATGGTTGGGGAGATAATAGTGCCTGGTGGGTTATTCTTTTCCTAATCTTCGGTTATGGAAGAAACGGATTCGGCGGTGGCTTCGGTGGAAACTCTGGTGGAGTTGCAGACGGTTATGTTTTAGCTAGTGATTTCGCACAAATAGACCGTAAACTAGATACTATTTCAAACGGTATTTGTGATTCTACATTTGCATTAAATAATACAATGACTAATGGTTTCTCTGCTACACAACAAACATTGTGTCAAGGTTTCAGTGGTATTAATCAAGCCATTACAACTAATGGATATGAAACTCGTTTAGGTGTTCAAGGATTAGCTAGTCAATTAGCAAGTTGTTGCTGTGATTTGAGACAACAATTAGCGGACTGTTGTTGCCAAACGCAACGTGGTATCGATGGTATAAATTATAATATGGCTATGAATACAAATAGTATTCAACAAACGTTATGTAATAACACTCGTGATATCATTGATAATCAAAATGCTAACTATCGTGCATTACACGATGAAATTGTTGCCAATCGTATTGAAGATAAGAATGCGCAAATCGCTTCACAACAAAACGAAATCAATGCTTTACGTTTGAAAGCTAGCCAAGAAGCACAAAACACATATTTAATCAATCAATTAAAACCTTGTCCTATTCCAGCATTTTTAACTTGCAACCCTTACACTGGTCAAGTTTATAATGGATATGGATATAACAATTGTGGTTGCAATAACAATTGTTGTTATTAATTGACAGTTTCCTAATTATGATATATACTTAATTAGGAGATGATGATATGAGAAAGCCTGTAAAAGTAAAAGGTTTAGAAGATTTATATGAAGTTGATGACAAAGGTAATGTTTATTCATTACCAAGAATAAAACAAACACCGACAACTACTTATTTATCAAAAGAAAAACCATTAAAACCTTATGATAACGGTTATGGATATATGTTGGTAGATATGAGGAAAAACGGTAAAAGATATACGAGACTAGTACACAGACTAGTAGCAGAAGTATTTATTCCTAATCCAAATAACTTACCACAAATAAATCATAAAGATGGAAATAAGGCGAATAATTCTGTAAGTAATTTGGAATGGTGTACTTGTAGTGATAATCAGTTTCATGCTTTTAAACATAGTTTAAAACCTCAGGGAGTTAATCATCATAATTCTAAACTTACTTTAGATGATGTCGATTATATAAGAAGCCATTATCACAAAGGTAAGAGAGGTAGTGGGGTATATACCTTAGCTAAACAATTTAGTGTTAGTCCAAGTACTATACGTCAAATAGTTACGGGTAAAACATATAAGGTAAGATGTCGAAAAGACTAACCTGATTACAGGAGCTTGCTAAATTGGTCGATTTCGACCAAATTGAGATAGGCAAGTCCTATCTCTTTATTTTTTAAAGAAAGGAATGATTTTTTAATGATACAAAGTGTTTTAGAACCTATCACAACTTTAACCAGTAATTCAGCACCAGTTACGTTTACTGTTGATGACGTAAGAACAAGAAGTGCTAATTGCAATTGTGGAGGTTGGCTACAACATAGTGAAGGTTCACCAATATACAAAATACTAGACGGTGGATTGTATGAAGTATCGTTCAACGCAAACGTTACAAGTTCCGTGGCTGGTGCAATCGCACTTGGTTTATACCAAGATGGGGTACTTGTTCCTGGTACAACGGTAATTGCACAAATCACTACAGCAGGAGATTACGTTAATGTTTCTTTTGATAAATTATTAAAAATTTGTTGTAGAGGAGATGCAACGTTAACGGTGCAATCTGTACCTAGTATCTTGACTGGAGCTACAACTCCTGGGACAACAACCGTAACAGAAGTACCAGTTGTTCAAAATGCAAACTTTTCAATAATAAAAAAAGCATAGTAGGTGTTGAACATGGAAGACAAAGAAACAGAAAAAAGCTCTATGCTAGATAAAATAAAAAAACAAGTTGAAGAACAAATAAAATGTATTTCAGAAGAAACTGTACAACCAAATAATGTTGATTATTTGTACAGACTAGTTGACATACACAAAGACTTGTCGAACGAGGATTATTGGAAAATGAAGGAGGATAATATGAGATATAGAAGTTATAACGACGGTCGTATGTCTGATTATAATAGAGAATATTATAACGAATATGGTCGTGGTAGAAAAAGAGATAGCCGAGGACGATACGCCGATGGTGGAGATTTCTATGAAAATCGAGGTAGAAGATATCGTGGTCATGACATGATTGATGAAATGTATGACCATTACGGTAATTACTCTGAAAACAAAGAATCTATGAATAGGGGTAATTACGGTGCAAAAGATGACACTATGAAATCATTAGAATACATGTTACAAAGCATGGTTGATTTTGTAGAAATGTTAAAAGAAGAAGCTAATTCACAAGAAGAAATGGAAATGATTAGACACTATACTAAGAAAATAAGTGAAATGTAATGTATTATAAATTTTATAACGCAAATAGCCACAACAATTTTATTAATGATTGTTTTCCTAGAGCATATTCAGTAGTGATGAATATAACTTGGGCAGAAGCTTATAAGGAGTTATGCAAAAGTGCTATGGAACAAGGTTATATGATGGATAGTGTTATTTTTGTAAGGGGTTTTTTAGATAAAAAATTCAAGAGAATTCCTTATAAAGAAACCTATATAGGAGAATTTGCAGAAAATCACCCTATCGGTAAATATTTAATAACAACTAATAATCATATAACCGCATGCGTAGATGGTTATATTATAGACACATGGGATTGTACTAATAAAAAAATTGAATATATATGGAAAATATTATAAAATTATATATAGAGGAGTACCACAACTGCTCCTCTGATACTTTGTTGTGGGAGGTATTTTTATTATGGATAAAAAAGATAAAAAAAGATTAATAGTTATAAGACATAGTATGTATTGTAGATGCTATTATCCTACTACTAACGGATATGAGAGATATGGCGGTAGAGGAATAAAAATGTGTGACGAATGGATAAATAATCCTCAAAGTTTTTATGATTGGGCAATAAATAACGGTTACAAAGACGGATTGTCTATTGATAGAATAGATGTAAACGGAAATTATGAACCAAATAATTGTAGGTGGGTAACTAAAGAAGTCCAAGATAATAATAGAAGGGACAATAGAAAAATAACTTATAAAGGAGAAACAAAAAACTTATCACAATGGTGTAAAAAATTTAATATAAATATAGTGACATTGAGTGATAGGTTAAAAGCAGGTTTATCAGTTGAAGAAGCATTAAATAAACCTGTTATAAAAGGTGGTGGTAAAATATTATATACTTTAAACGGTGAAACAAAATTATTAAGTGAATGGTGTCAAATATATAATATAAATTATCAAACAGCGTGGAAAAAATCGAAAAAAGGATATAACATAGAAAAAATATTAAAAATAGAAAAGTGATTAATATATCAAAAAAGGTGAATAACCTCTTATGTGGGTAGATATTCAAGCGGTCGAAGAAGTTGGTCTGCAACACCAATATTCGTGGGTTCGAATCCCACTCTGCCCTCCAATTTTTTTATAAAGAAATTTACACAAATGTATTGACAAATATAACATAGTATGATAATATATAATTACCGAAAGGGAGAAAGGGATGAAAAATATGAAAAATGTATATGTTAAAATTGATGAAAAATTATATGATGAGGTGTCAGGATTAACAATGACTGATTATGACAAGAAAGGTGACGAAATAAATGTAGAAGCTTTAATGCAAATGGTTGAAGATTTACTCGTAGAATATCATAGGTCAGAAGAAACATTACAAGATGTTCTTTCAGATATGGAAGATAATTATAAACCTTTAACAAACAAAGAAATGTATGACTAATTTAAAGGCTATTTTTAGCCATTTAGAGAAACGTTTTTATCTTATAATATATTTGGTATAGTTAACGGATAAAAACACAATATAACATAAAAGAAAAGGAGATTTGAGTATATTATGAGTATGATTAAGAAGTTAAGATTAAAAATGGAGTTATCGCAAGAAGAAATGGCGAAACAATTAAAAATAAGCACGAATGCTTATCGTAATTATGAGTCTGGCGCACGTTTATTACCAGCTGATGTATTAATGAGATTTTTACAAATGAGAGGTGAACCACAAGATATGGAACTTGTTAAGATACTGGAGGAAGTATGCACTATAAGAAAACAACAGTAGACAAATTGTATAGTTACGATAGTGAACACAAAATATATTGTTCTTGTGGTCAATATGGTGTTGTATTTTATAGCAAAGGTAAAGATAGGTTAATTTGTAAAAATTGCGGTAAATACATATATAAGGACAAGAAAACTGAATTAAAATGTAAAATGTTAGAGAAAGGAATATTAAGAAATGAGAAACAAAGTAAAAAACTTGACAAATGTATTAAAATATAAAATAAAAATAAATACATTAGAAAACAAAATCGAAACACTAGAACATGATTTAGAAGTTCTACAAAATATTATCAAAGAAGAATTGTATGACCAATTTATGGGTTATATAAAAGATGTTGAAAAATATGATAAATTGAAAAAAGAAAATAAAACACTTAAAGAAAAGAACAGAACGTTAAAAGACATGATAAAAAAAGGACTAGAAAACTAGTCTTTTTTTTTAATCTAAATCATCGTCGTCATTGTTAGCAATCATATTTCTTGGTGACTCTTCTACTTCTCCAGTATCATCGTTTACCAATGCGATTACTTTTTTGATGTTAGCGAAGATTGGTAACTCACCATCATCATTTGGTTTTGTACCTTCTGTATGAACGACTTCGCATAGTAGTTTCTTTCCTATTAGTTTTGGTGTATCTGTTTTCGTATCAAATTCATCGCCATCTTCTAATTCTAAAGCCTTTGATAGCATCATACCCATTGCCCAAACTGATTTATCATTTGTGAAATCATATTTACTGTTAACAAAACCACCTTCTGAATCTTGGAATGTAACTTTCATATTATCAGGTTTACCACTTGGTTTGCATTCGGCTTTAGTAATAGTTAGCACCCTTTCTCCTTCTGGGCATAATTTAAAGTTTCCGTTTAAGTTCATTTTAATTTTCATTTTCTTTTTTCTCCTCTACTCTTATTCTTTCATCATACGTATTTTCATATACTATTTTATCACAACTTATATCCATTGTCGTAATACAGTCTGGTCTAAATCTAAAACATAACATTAAGTCTGTTGTTCTATCACAATATAGCTCATATAATTTATCTTGATTACGTACTATTGTGTCACAACATGCTTTTATCATTCTTGAAAAATCTTCATAAGTTTCTATACAAGGATTTGGTATACCCATTATAAATCATCTCCCAATTCTTCTTCTTTTACTTTTGTTAATTTAAAAGTTGTTGTTTCTTTACAATATTTATCATAAGTTTTTGGGTGTTCTTTCTGAAATAATTTATCATCAAATTTCATTGATATTGTACCACTTAACTTATATTGTTTACAACTAGCTTTCAATTCTCCTTCTTTTAGAGAATCTATTAAACCTTTTTTGATATTTTCTTTTATAGTTTTAAGTTCTTTTTCCAAACTTTCTATACCAGAATCAGCATATAATTTAGCTATTTCATTTTCAATTTTACTAGCTCTATCACACAAATCTTCTAACGCAGTATCATTGATTGGTTGACTAGTTCTGATAATATCAAGATATTGTTTATCTTTCTGTTCATCAAATTCTGGTGATACACCTGTTTCGATGTATGTTTCCCACCATTCTTCACAATACTTAATAGCTTCTTCAAATGTTATTAAATCACCATTAGGCATTGATACAACAACATCTTTTATTTTTTTAACAACTAATATCGTATTTTCTTCTGTTGGTTCAAATTTTTCTGGATGAGCATAGTCATCATCTTGTAAGAAAGCGCATATAAATAACACTCTATCCAATCCTTTTAAATAAGCATATTCGCAACCTTGAAGCAAGTACTCAATAGGTACTTGATTGTTTTCCCATAAATGTGGTTTACTGGATGTTTTACATTCTACAATCATTGTTAATATTTTCAAATCGTCTTTTGTTGCAACAGCATCCATAATACCACCAAATACTTTACTATCTTCTACAAAATTATTCCAACGATATTTTTCAATGTTATTACCATAGTATTCTTCGATACTCATAACATTAGGGAATTTTTTTCTAACAACATCTATTAGCTTTGGTTCTATAATTTTACCAGCAATAGTGTATTTGTTATCTTCAAATGGTAATTTAACTAACTTTGTTATTTCACACCAAGCTCCGAATGGCGTTTGGTATTGATTTAGACCAAGAACACTAGCAATTCTATGACCTGTTATTCTCAATCTTTGCTTAGGTGGTTCGGAAAGAATAATGTTTTTACCACTCTCTCCATATTGCCATTCTTTAGCCATTATAAACCCACCTTTTCCATTTTATTTTTTACTTTTAAGTCTATTTCTAACAAATCAGCACTTGTCAAAGTACCACTCATTATTTTTTCAAGTGTTTTAGCTCCATATTCTGATAAATCATTACCATCTTTATCCGTACCAACTTCTCTTATTTTCATGATGTTTTCGCAAATAGCTTTTATATCTTCATCATCTGATTCTTCATGTTGTTCTTGTTTGACTACTTCTTTTTTAATTTCTTCTTTTTTAGCCTCTGGTACATAAACTGGTACTTTTGGAGCTGTGCTTTTTTCAACAGGTTCTTGTCTTTCAATTTCTTCTTCATTCATATTCTTTGGTGTAAAGTTTTTATAGAACCAATTTCTAAATGCCATTGAACTAGCACTAGCAACGGCTTTATCGATTGTATCGCTACCTTGAGCTATTGTTATATATCTTTTAGTATATCCTGTGTCAATATCAGTGAATGTAGCAACTGTTCTTACAGTAGCAACATGGATTGGTAATTTACCACTAGGTTTAGTCAACTCTTTATCAAATTGTAATAAGTCAGTTGTTTCAAAAGAGAAGTCTAATCCTACTTTTAAACATGTTTCTTGAATAGCGTTATAGAATTGGTCAATACTGTAATATTCACCACCACCTAGATTACTAGGTAATTCTTTATCATATATAAATTCGATATCTCTTATTTCATGTCTAAAATTATTTATTTTCTTTAATAATAAACTTTCGTATGTCATCATTGGGTCATCATTATTAATTTCAACTTGCATATTATTATTTCCTTCCATTTCTTTTATTTTATTTATTAATTTTTCGTTTTGCTCCATTGATTTTTCTAATTTCTCTTCTAATTCTTGTTTTGTAGCCATTTCACTAACCTCATTTCTTTTGTTATTTTTTATCATTTCTATTATATCGCTTTTCTTTGTTTTCTTATCTATATCTAAACCTAAATTGTTAGCCATTTCTAACAATTCATCTTTTTTATAATCGTCTAATTTTTTAATACCTAAGAAAGCATTTGCTTTTTCTTCGGCGAACTGTATGTACCATTCTTTATTAACATCACCAATAGTACATTCATTTGCATTATCAACAACTGGGTTTGGTGGGCAATTAGCTAATGAATCTCTGCGACCGTTTGACTTAACTTTGAGTATATTACCACTTGGTTTTTTTCCAGCATAAATTCTATTATTTCTTTGTAATTCTATATCTCCGTTTTCTGATTCTTGTACCATTTTTTCATAAGTACTACCTAAATGACTAATGATTTGAAATCTGAATATATCGTTACATTTCTCTATTGTATCTCTTATTGGTTTATCAAACAGTAGGAATTTTAACAATGCCTCACTAACTATACTCATTGAATTACTTTTTAAACTATCTTTAAAAGAATATTCAAATATTTTCTTTTCTTTATTCCATTTGAACTCATGCTCACCACGAGTTAATTCCCCACCTTTGTAATGTACTTCATAATCATTGTCACCAACTTGAACTATTTCAGCATAGTTATTAACATCTCTCATAACTATCTTAACAATTTTATCTTGTTCCAATTCAAGACCTGTCAATTTTTGCCAGTCTTGTAAAACATTGTGAGCTTGTTCTTTGTATTCTTCTTCAATAGTGTACATAATTGCATCGGTATTGCAAGAAATAATTTCAACAGTAGGTACACAATGTAAATCATATATCAATTGTAATAATAAACATTGTCCCGTTGTAGAAATACTAAATCCTTGAAGGTTATCGTATAATTTATTAAATGTAGCACGTAATGTACCAGTTAAGTGTACGCATTTAGAGGTAGTTTCAATCCCATATTCAACTCCGCATTAGTAAGATTTAATGGTTCAAGAAATTCATTTGTTAAAAGACCTTTTTTAGCACTCATTCTCATTTCCAATAACTTTACATAAGCATCTTTATCCTTTTGGTTTCTACTAGAATAACCATATATTCTTACAAGATTAGGATAAAGTGAAGTAACATCCCAATTTTCTAAAACACGCATTTATTCATCACCCTCTTTCATATCAATTATATATTCAAAGTACCATCCTAAATACATCTTATGTGTATTACATGCTTTACTAATACCACCTCGTTTAGTTTTAGTACCAAATATTTTCAGAGAGCAATTGTGTATACTATCAAATATGAAGGTGTGTTTGTTATTAAATGCTTTTACTTTACGAGGTTTTATTTTTCCACGACCTTTGTATTTACCATTATAATTTTCTCTAATATACTTTTGTATATTTTCTTCTTCACTTAACCATTGTAAATTATCAACTCTATTATTAAGTTTATTGTTATCAATATGGTCTGCAATAGGTAGGTTTTTAGGATTAGGAATAAAAGTCATAGCTACTATTCTATTTACTCTACGATATAAATTTTTACCATATACCTGTAACACAACTTGATAATAATTATCTCGTTTAATACTGGGTTTTAAAATTCTACCACCATTTTTTACACCATTTCTTGGTAATGTTTTTATTCTTGAATAATTACTACAAACATAACAATCAGGACATTCTATAATAGGTTTCCATTCTTCGTTAGGTAAATCTTCTAAATTATACCATCTTTCATCGTTGGGTGTTATATCTATCAATCGCATTTGAAAAACACATCCTCCCCATATCTAAACGTATTATCTTTTGCACCATGTAGTCCACCATATCCCAATTGTATAACACATTCATCATATTGTAAAGTAGGTGCATCAACTTTATAATTCAAATCATTATGTTTAATGACATCGTCAAAATAATCCAAAACATGTTTAGGTATTTTATTTTTATCAATAACATCAGGATATGTATAACCAAAAGGGTCATCATGATTTTGTCTTTTTGCACCAAGTAATACAGCAGTTAAGTTAGCATCTGTTAGACTTATACCATATTCTGGGTCAATTTTACCAAGACGTGCGATGATGTATTTTGATTTGAATTTACCAATTAACATATCAAATATCGGTATTAATGCTTCAACATCACAAGTACAATAATATAATACTTCCTCATATTGTTGTCTCGTCCACTTTGTTGGTAAATCAAAAGGAACAGTTGTTTCTGTTATGTTTAACCTTAAGTTACCTTCCAATTCTTTTAATGACTTTCTAGGTACAATACAATTCATCAAATCTACACAAGTCGGTATATCAATATCTTCACAATCTATGTCCCATCCGTTACCACCATTTATTATATAGTCATTCACTTCTTTTAATTCTTCTGGAGTGTAACCTGCTAACCAACATTTCAATATCCATTTATCATAACCGTTTATATTATAACCAACTAAAATCGGATTATAGGTGTCTAAGAAACGACGAAGTTCATTCGGTAACGAGTTGTGGAAAACAAATCTCTTTTTTGTTTTATGGGATATGAATACAAACAATGAGTCATGAGCAAATATTTCACTATCGCAATAAAAGAATCTATCTACTAATTCATCAAAAGTTGGTGTTTTCATTTATCTTCCTCTTGTTTGTTATCACTTTCAAGCGCACTTATCAATATGCTTCTGATTTGCTTGTTTACCTCTTCTTTTTTTCTTTCTGCCTTTTTGTATAAAGCATAAGAGATTATTAGCAATAAAATCAGACAGGAAACAAATCCGAGGACAAAATAAGCGATGTTAGACGGAATCATTATCATATTAGTCACCCCTATCAAAGTGTTCTGTTAGTTTTCCATTTTTCATTCTTACGTACTTTGTGATTATATTTTTATAGTTTATTACAAAACCCTCTACATTTCGTTTTACTTTATCTGTATATTTATCATAAATACTATCTAAATGTTCTTTTGTTGGTAAAACATTTAATTCAATTACTTCTGGTACTATACCAATACATTTCGGTATTACTTGTGATTGGAAAGGATAAATGAATAAATCGTGCGTGTACATCAAATTATATAGGTTAAAATCATCATCGATATTTGCCTTCGCAAACATATAATACCTCTTATCAAACTCATCTACAGAATATTTTAGACAACCCATACCAAGCCATTCTCCACAAATCGCACTATTGTTGTGTAAATCATCAAAAACTTGTTTGTTATCTGATAACCATTGATATAAACCTTTATATAATTTATCTTTGTTTTCTTCTATTTCATCGAAACTGTATATGGTGTTTCGTTGCGCAAAGTATAAAGTATCATTTTTCTTAAAGAAAACAAGATTACTACCGTCTAACTTTTCAGTAACGTATACTTTATCGCCTTGGCAACTCAATCTTTTAGTTTTTGGATATATTTCTTTTTTTATCATTTTTTATCACCGTCCTTTGGTTTCACATATGTTCTTCCTTTGATTACACCTTTTTTAGTATAACCTGGTTCGGTGCTAACCCAGATAAATCTTTCTTCTTTTAATTTATTCTTATAATATTGTTGTTTTTCTTTATAATTTTTAAATTCTAATTCTTTATCTAAATCTTTAATTTCTTCTTCCATATTCACACCTACCAATCATAATCATCGTCATCATATTCATCAATGTCTATATCAAAGATGTTAGCAATATATGTCTTTAACATATCAACACGTTTTTCTTTATCAGTTAATATATCGTCAAGTTCTTTTATTTTTTCTTTCTTTTGTTTTATCTTTTCATCAAGTTTTTTAATATCAACTTCTTTATTATATTTTGCTATTCTTTTCATTGTTGTTTCGTCAAGTTCTATATTATTTAATTCTTCAAAACTAGATATTGAACAACTGAAACTTGATGATAAAGGTTTTATGTATGTTGAGTGTCCGTTGATGATATAGTTAACTCTTTCTGGTTCACAACTAACATCAACAAAACCACAATATCCTGTTATATATCTTATATTTTCATCATCATATATCAATATTTTAGGTTGTTTTATTTCTCTCATTTCAAATTCCACCCTTCCTTTTTATAAACACTCTTTCTTTTAGTAAAGAATCTTTCGAGCATTGATACATCATCTACCAAATCATATACATTTGCTATTTTTTTACCAGAATACGGTCTTTGACATCTTCCTATACTTTGGACAACCAAACGTTCATCTTTAACAGGGCTAGCCATAATTATGTTTTCTAACATGGGAACATCAAATCCCTCTGCAATAAGAGAATAACTGGCTAATAATATTTTATACTTTCCGTTTTTAAATTCTTCTATCATCTGTTCTCTTTTTTTCTTTGGTGTCTTACCATCAACACAAATACTATTTTGCAATTTACAATTTAGATAATGTAATTGGTCAACTCTCTCGGATATGATTATTGTATATCCTTTTAACTTGTTTGCTATGTCAATGATGATTTTATTTCTTTCTCTGTTTATTGATAAATCAGTTATTAGTTTAGTGAATACTATTGTATCACCGTTTATATCGAATACGTCTTTATCCATTGTGTTGTAATCTGTACGTATGACATTTATTTTCGCTGGTACTTGGAATAGTTCGATTGGTATTTCTATTATTGGTTTATTTTCATAATAACCAATCAATTTCTTTTTATCGTCACTTTTTTTAACTTCGTAAATAACATCACCAAGTATTTTAGTAGTAGTTGTTTCCAAACCATCACTGCGATGTAACGTACCTGTTAAACCCAATTTATATCTAGAACTAAAATAGTTTATACATTTCTCAAACATCATTACTGATTCCGCATTAGTTGCTAGATGATGACATTCATCTATAATGATTAACCCAAACTCATCTTGTTTTATCGTTTCTTTTTCAACCATATTAGATAATGTCTGTACTGTAGCAAAAACAATGTCACCACTAACATCACATTTACCATCACTTATTATACTTGTATTACAAACAATATTGTTATGACATCTTTCGACAGCTTGGTTTAATAGTTCTTTGGTATGCGTACACCAAAGAGTTTTTTGTTTTAACACACTAGCACAATGCAACCCTATTTGTGTTTTTCCAAGACCAGGTGGTAAAACAAATATACCATTTACATATTTCTTTAAAGATTCGGCACACGGTTTTTGGTAATCTCTAAGTATAATATTACTTTTTATATTGGCTTTTTTTGTAACAGAATAGTCACAATAATCTTCTTTTATTGGGTGTATGTTCCATATGTCGTTGAAGCAACCAATCGGTAAATATAAATCATTGTCGTATTCATTAAAAAGCTTTATTACTTTTGGTATTCCACCCGTCCAAAAACCAAGTCTTTTTTTCTTATCGTAATCTGGGTTTTTGATTGTTAATTGTGTTTTACAATAATTTTTTATCTCTAAAGTAGGGGAGATGATTTGTATGATATTACTAAGTATAATTTTCATATAATCATCTCCCATTCATTACTTTATTTTATTTGTCTTTTTGTCAATAATATTGTATCTAGCCAAAACATCTAACGTATAATCGATATCATCAGATAAAGATAACTGCGCTTCAACTTCTTCTTCTAAGTCTTTCAACTCTTTTAGTTCTTTGTTCTTATCTTCTTCGTATCTTTTGAAAATATCATTTTTTATCACATCACTGTTTAAATTATATTTATAAATATTGTCGGTAACTATTCTCACTAATGCTGGACGTCCCTCATTACTATCTTCCTCAAACAATGCTTCTAATTTAGACTCGAAGTCAGTAATCAATTCTTTAAAAGTTGATACAATCTCCATGTTGTTGTAATCTTTATTTACTAATTCATCGTATTTTTTGTTAATCATTTCAGTATGTCTTTCAACATATAATTTTAAAACTTTATTCATTTCAATCTCCCTTTCATTTTCATTAATTGTATTGTCATAAGCAAGTGCAGTAGCTGTAATTGATATGCTATTACTGTCAATTTTCAATTCAGTTCTGTGTAAAGTGTCATCAAATGTAAATTCATAGTAATCTTCTAATACTACATACTCCCAATTAAGTACATAAATGTTTTCCATACCACCTATCGTGACAAATACACCATTATCAATTGTTCTGTTTACATTAAAAACATCACCATTTTTATATCTATTTTCCAAAATGTCTTTATTTACTATTTCAATGTAGTCTCCCACATTGGCTTTTCTTTTTACTTTTCTCATTCTTCACCTCCGAGACTCATTTTAATACAATCTTTTTCTAAGTCTAAATAACCTTTATCTTCAAACTTTGGTTTTGCTGTAATCCATGTAGTCCAAAAATATCCCAATTTATCAGACTTAATCATTATGTATATGTTATTATTGGTTCTTTTTACAAATCTGTCCAATTCATCTCGTTTCTTGTAAATACCACAACCTTTGTAATACAATTTATCTCCTGTTATATGTTTTGCTTCTATACATAAACATGAACCACCTTTAACAACTATTATGTCAAAAACAGTGCCATTGTTTAATGTTGGTATTTTGTATGTAAAGTAACCTTTTTCATTGTAACAATCAAGAATTTCCCATTCAAATTCCTTACCGACTTTTTGTTGTTTAGCACCCATTATACACTATTTCCTATATAACGAATTTTTTTACTATATCTACACTTTGTTAAAAATTTATTCATTAGGTAAGGATTTTCAAACTTCTTTGAGAATATTCTGTCTTTTTCTAAATCTTTAAAATAACACGTGTACATAACTAATTACCCCTTTCTTTTAAGATTTCTCTATTATACTCTTCCATAACCTCATAACTAATTCCTAATTTATTGTTTATTCTCGCCATCGTTATTTCTCTTAACGGACAACGAGGTTTATTTGGATTAAAAAAGTTAACGAGTGTTCCATAACAAATACCGCATTCTTTCGCTAATCTTCTTGTCGAGTATTCTAGTTCTCTTTTTTTAGATAATAGTTGTCTATAAAATTCAGTATTCATAATAACCTCCTTAATATCTAATATAACATATTCTAACATAATAGTCAATAAACTGATACTTTTTTGACAGATTACGTTGCATATGATATGATAGTTATGTGTTAGATTAGCGATAGTCAAACACAGTCTCATTTCGTTCCTACATGTGAATGTAGGAATTTTTTTATTCTTCATTTATTTTTATATGAATATACATATTTCTATCTTTTTCAAAACATTTTTTAACTTTATACTCAACAGTTTTTTCTGGAAATGGTTTTTCCAAAATATTATTGTTAAAATATTTTGCTAACACTAACACTTCATCGAAGTCTAGTGATGTTTTGAAATAAATATTATTTATGTAACTAAATAATTGATTGTCTCTATCTCCGCATTCAACCGATGTGGGTTTTTTATATGATTCTTTTTTAGAATCATTTTTTAAACTTACGTTATCTATAATGAATTTTTTTAGTTTGTCAGACATTTTCAAAGGTTGCTTATTGTGTTCAAATTCATATCCCTTGTCGTTTATAACACTTGGTTCAACAACAATATAACCATCTGTTCTTATGTCAATACCAGGATAATCCTTGAAAACATTTGAACCATTTGCTACATTTTTCAATTCATCGTCGCTTTTAAATATCAAGTGTATACCACCACTAGGTGTATGTTGCATCATATATTCGATATCATAGTTCTCATCTTCACCCCATAATATAGTTTCTATTTTTTGAAAATTAATAATACCATTTTTGTTTTCATCGTGAACATCTAAATCGAGAACAAACAAATTGTTAGGGGTACAAGGTAGACCCCAATTACAATCTTTACAATTTGTGTACCAATATAAAACTTGGAAATAATTAGAAGAACAATCGTTTTGCCAATTACTTATCAAAGGTGTTTTTCCGTTTGGTTGTATAGGGAATATTTTTAAACCTTTATTGATATAATTTTCCTTTAAAAAATCCCATTTTGACATATTTATGCTCCTTTGTACATATCTTTTGTTATTCCATATCTTCTTTTTAAAGCAGATATGTTACCAATTGTCACGTTTAACTCTTTAGCAATATCTGTTAAATTCATACCTTGTTTTAACTTCTCTAACAAATCTTCTTTGCTAATACATGCTCTTCTTCCTCTTGTTTTTTTAACAGTTTCGTTATTTTCTTCTGTTGTTTCTGTTTTTGTGTTAATGATATCATTGATGGTTTTGTCATCCAAAACACGATACTTGTAGTCATTATTTAATTTTTTCATAGTAGCTTGTATCTGATTTGATAAAAACTCTCTTTGATTTTTATAAATAAGTTTATTTTTATTTGTATTATAAACTTTGGATATTTCAAAGATATTCAACAAGCGTCTTCTCAATGTCCTGCAACGAGCCAAACTGTCGTCAATTGACAACTTAGCATCTTTCGTCAACTCTTCACCTCTACTCTCTAACAGATGAAGATAATCGCTAATTTCCCAATCAACATTTTGTTGTTTTTCTGGAAGATTATCAATAATGTCATCAAGTTCATTTAATAAATTAAGTACCTGTTGTATTTTTGCCAAAAATAATGTTTCATCGTTCATAACATTTCCTCCTTTCATTAAATAATATATCATAATATAACATAATAGTCAATAATATTTTTTAAATACTTTCTAATTCTTGTTGCATATCATAAATGTAATCGTTATACATATCGGTATCTTTCATATCTTCATCAAATACAGATATGGCTTCTTGAATATTTTTAAACATTTCATCGAAGCTCAATTCGTTACTTAACTTATTTAATAGTTCCTGATATTTTTCATTATTTTCAGTCGCTTTGTAATAAACCATCCATAAATCTGGCATACAACGATGTTTACGTCCTGTAACATAATTACTTAAATAAGTATCTGTTTTCTTATTATTACTTATATAATTATCAACATAAACGTCCTTAATTTCCTTGTTACTAACACCATTTTCGTCTAAAAAATCATTTGCAATGTCCTTTAATAAATCATCTTCTTTATAACCAGCTTCTTGAATTTGTTTATAACCATCTTCGTCATATATATGATATCTTTCCAATGATTCGATTAAACACTCTATAGCACCGTTGACTTGTTTTTTAAGTATATTGTAATTACTACTATCGATGTTATACCAAATATTTATGTTGCATTTTTCCTCATCTTGTCTTATAGATATGTTAAAACAAATCTTTTTTGGTCTAACCGATATATAATCAATATTCAATGTTATTTGTATATCTCGGTAGACAAATAATGTCCACGTTTTTTCCCACATGGCAGGGCTTAAATAATTTTTTATTATGAAATCATAATCAACTTTATATACTTTTAAAGCTATTTCGTTTTTCATAATCATTCCTCCTTACGTATATTAATATAACATAATATTATATAATAATCAATAATATAATAAAAAAAAAAGAATAAAAATTTAATTTTTATTCTTAATTTGCGTTTATAAACGGAATCGCATCTCCTGTCATTGTAGTTGGTAGTTGTCCATTCCATTTTTCAATAAATTGTTGAGCTATAATCTGGTCTGTTAAAGATTGCTCCAATAATGCGTTTGCCTCTGCTTCACCTTGCGCTTCAACCTTTTTCTTTTCTGCATCGATTTTTGCTTTTTCTAATTGGTTTTTAGATGTTTCGACTTCTTGTTCAGCTACTGCTTTTTTCTCAATTGCTTGGTTGTATGATTCGCTAAAATCAAAATTGTTAATTGATACAGCTACACTATTAATACCATATTCTTTAATTCTTTCATCCAATGTGTTATTCATATCCAATGATATTTCACTTCGTTTTGTTACAATTTCTTCTGCTGTATATTTTGAAAAAACCGCTTTTATCGTTTCTTGAATTGCTGGTTCCAATACCGTTGTGTTATAGTTAGTACCTACTGTTTTAAATAAATTTACCGCTCTAGAGCCATCGATTTGATAATTTATAGCTACTTTGATGTTGTTAACAATTTGTAAATCTTTCGTCGATGTTGAGAAAGCCTCTTCATTTTCATATTTTTGTACTTTAACATTTATCTTTTTAATTTGTTCAAATGGAAGTTTAAACACAATTCCCTCATTTGTTGTACTTCCTACGATTTTACCAAATCTTGTTTTAATGCCAATTTCTCCTGTTTTTATTGTCGAAAAACAACCAAATAACATTAATAGTAACCATAATAGTCCAAACAACATTCTTGGTCTAACTTTCCATTTCCCTGTTTCAAAGTCAACCCCTAAAATCAAAACTGTTATAATTGTTAGAATAATACTTATAATCATTAATATCATATTTATTTACCTTCTTTCTACGCATAAAACATGTAATTAACTCCACATAACTTTATATTTCTTAAACGTAATTCCCATAATATCATTTTGTTTAACTCAAATGTTCCTTTAGTGTAAACGACGCAATTTCTTTTTCCTTTTATTGCTTTTGATACTTCTTCAACGTTTTTACAAGGATTGGTTTTACTACCTAAATAATCATTCATTATTTACCTTCTTTCTTAATCTTATTTAATTCTCGCTTGATATTATTAATCTGTAATCTTATTTCTTCAAAATTACTGTCTAAATGATTTCTATCTGTTTTAGTCATCCCATTTGGTGTATGTATGAATTTATTACTATTAAAATAATTAAATTCTTCTATCTCTTTTTCTTCTTCTATGATTTGTTCTTTTTGTATCATCTGCTTATATTCATTTGTTATCACTTTTACTTCAGCATTTAAAATATTAGGAAGAATATCTAATTTCTTATCATCTTTGATAGATCTATACCAAAAATCATTATCTAAGTAATATTCAACTTCATAATCTATCCGAGTTATTTTAATTAATTGTGGCATTAATTCATTATTAGCCTTCTTATTTAACAAATCTATTACTTTCATTCTTCCACCTCACTTTAATTCCATTAGCATATATATACTATTTCTTCTAATATCTGCGTCAATATCACTGTCAATATATTTTAATGTCTCATAATTAGTCTCTTCTAAATCTTGTAATTGAGCCATTAAAAGAATAATTTTGTTTATATTTTCTTCATTAATTTCTTTACCTTTTATTTTTAGTGCTTTTAATTGTCTTTGAAAATTCCAAAGCATTTCTCTCTTTCCAAGGACTCGTGCTACTTCTGGACTCATTCTTCCACCTTCTCTACTAAATCATTAAAATAATTCTCTTTATTTAATTTTCTTATTTGTTTAACAAAGCTAGAATTTGATTTTGGAAAACCTTTTATATGTAAGTTGTATTGTTCTACTGTTAAGTCATTTATATAGATGATTCCATTTCTAATAGATTTCATTTCTTTTAAGACATTTTTTATTAGTTCGTTATTCCAAAATTGGCAATTCATAATTCGTAAATCTTGTTTGCTAGTATTATCTTTTATCTTCAACATTTTTATTCTCCTAATACTTTATCTATTTTTTCTGAAATTTTATTAAGGGCTATACTGTCCCATTCCCAAGCATCAACATTACTTATATATTCTTTTATTTCATTTAGGGCTTGTTCTAAATTTGTTATATGTTGCATTAAGAAAGCACTTTGTAGTGATGTTAAATCTTGTCTTAATAATGCTAATTTACACTCTTTTATATCTTCGTTATTAAATTCTATTGTTCTCACCTTATTCACTCTCCTCTTTATCAAATATTTTTCCTATTACCTCAAGTTCACAATTATCAAATTTCCAAATAGTCATCCATTCATCTTTAAATCTAAAACCTAAATCTTCTTTTGAATATATAACTTCATAATTTTCATATGTAACTTTATTAACCCATTTATTATTTTTTCTAATTTGATCTATTAATTTACATTTGACAATATCTTCCTCAAATATCTTCTTACCATTTTTATCTGTTAGTCCTGTGTATTGCATCCAAATCAAATCATCTTCTGGAACTCTACCACATATTTCTGAAAGTGCATCATTATCAGACATAACTAGCCATCCATATTGAGGACATATATGTATATCTTCTAACATTCTTTTTTCTTTTTTATTCCATATTCTAAATAATATTTTTTTATTCATCTCTTACTCCTTTGGCATTTCATAAACATAAATATCTAATTTTATATAATCTACATTGGCTGTGTATTTTTGAAGTATTATACCATTTTCTACCCAACTATGACCATTTTCTTTTATTGATGATGTATCTATTTTAAATTTAGGAAATAATATATTTTGTATTTCATCTAATACTTCTAATGCTCTTTCTTTTGTTTTATATGCGCCTAGTATATGAGATGTCCTTTTTGCCCTAATAACATACATATTATGTAGTTCTATAATGTATATTTCATAACTTTTAATTAATGTTGTTCTATCTTGTGTTCTAATCCATAAATCCATCTACATCATTCTCCTAGTAATTCCTTTAGAACATCTCTAAAATCGATCAAAGCATTCATTTCAAAGGCTTCTAAATTACCCTCTGCCATTCTGTTATTTACATCCTTAAGCATTACTCTAGCTGTTCTCTCATCTAAAATACGTTGATTTTTCATAATGTAAGATATAGTTTCTGTAAATACATAAGTTTTTCGATTCAGACTGTATCTTAAAGCTGATATAAATATATCTCTTAAGTCATTATCTATTTCTAGCATTTTTTATCATCTCCTTGGTACTGACATTAATGTCCTTACCTATTTCTTTATATTCTTCTAATTTTTCCTTTAAATCATTAATTTCTATAGCATATTTAGAACATTGGATATTTTCTTCGTTCAATTCTTTTATTTTTTGCTCTAAACTATTTTTTAATTCTTGGTTTTCTCTTTGCAAATTCATTATCAAATTATATAAAATTAATGCGTAATGTAATTCTTCACTGCCTGCTTTATAATCAATTGTCTTTGCTCTTAGCCAATCAAGTGCTTTTAATTCTTTGCTCATTTATTCCACCTCTTTATCAAATATGTTTCCTATTACTTCTAAATCTAATCTATCATGAAAATGTCTTTTTCCTTTACCTAACATAAAAGAACAATCTTCATCATTAAATTCAACCGTATCTATATTTGGTGATAATGTATTGTTATCTAAAATTAACATGTTTTTAACAATATCTCCCTCAAATATCTTCTTACCATTTTTATCTTTTAGCCCTGTGTATTGTCCTATTGTTTCTGGTATTACCTTTGCTCTTTTTCCAAGATTAAACCATTTATTGGAATTATCCCATTCACAATCCTCAACTATTAAAGCAAACTCTTGTGAACCAACACTTGATTTAAAATGTAATAATTGGCCTTCTATCCACTCACCATTATCTGCTCTTTTTCCTCTAAATAATATTTCTCTATTCATCTATTTATCATCTCCTATTATTTCTTTGTATTTTGATAAGATTTCCTCTAAAATCTTTTTAGCAACTTCATTTTTCATAATTTCATTTGCTATATATGTTTTTCCACAACTTCTTCCATGTAATTCTTTGGTTTTCTTTTCTATATATTTTGAATAATTATTACATTCTTCTATTGTTTTATTCATATATTCTATAAACTCTTTTTGTTGTTGTACCTTTGCGCAATAATCCAGCATCAATTGTAGTATGTTTACAAAA
>ERZ1090861.480-NODE-480-length-24267-cov-10.955559_pt1 | contig 24267 bp, 28 predicted proteins | sample MGYA00478482_ERZ1090861 | MGnify/ENA primary metagenome ERZ1090861 (study PRJEB33644, sample SAMEA5815744) | chicken gut metagenome | biome: Chicken; feature: Gastrointestinal Tract; material: Caecum | place: Ireland | collected 2019-01-01 | study: A study of the... | reverse complement strand
GAATAACAAAAGGCGGCAGATATGTCTGAGGGGGATAATTCTGCGGAAACTCAAGGATACAACTTATTGTACTTTACAGATATTTGTGCTATTATACCAATAGAAATTGGAAAAACAATATATATAATAGAGGATTTTTACCACATAATGAATATTATGTAGTTTTTTTTGCATATATTGCGCAGAGGCGGAGAAATTATGACGGAAGATCTGGAGAAAATAGCAGAATACATGAAGAAAATTCATTTTCGGAAAAAAATATTTGGTGGTATTGATGAAGATGATGTATGGCGTCAATTGGAAGCCCTTCAGGAAGAATATGAAAGAATATTATTGAATGAGAAAGCGGGAGCGGCTGCTGTTTTGAAAGAGCGAGACGCAGAAATAAGTCATTTAAAGAAACTTCTAGCATCTGGAAAGGATACCCGTAGTGACTTGCAGGAATAGAAAACCGAAGAAAAATATAAATGTAGAAGAATTCTCTCCGCGTACCGTAATTCGAGAACGACGCAGGGAACTGAGATATAAGAAAGAAATCCGTTCTTTTTTCCTGCGGACAGTAATTCTGCTTGTTTCAATATGGATTCTGTTCGGAATGTTTTTTGGAATAACTGTAATGAAAAATGATGATATGTCACCACGAATCAGCGCGGGAGATTTACTGTTTTATTACAGACTGGAGAATAGGTTCTCAGCAGGAGATGTGGTAGTATTCCAAAAATCAGGAAAAGAGTATGTAGGACGTATTGTAGCGAAAGGAGGCGATAAAGTAGAAATAACGAACCGTTCGGAGCTGAAAGTTAATGATGGGGTTGTATTGGAAGACGACATTTATTACAGTACACCTCAGTATGACAGTGATGTTACTTATCCTTTGATACTTTCAGAGGAAGAATATTTTATCCTCTGCGATTATAGGGAACAGGCAGAAGACAGTCGGTATTTCGGAGCCGTTGCAGGAGAGGCGATTAAAGGAAAAGTACTTGCTGTAATCCGACGTTCGGAATTGTAAGCCGAATATCACAGAACCATCAAAATGAGCAGTATGATATCGAGGACAGTATGTTTGAAGGATTCTGAGATAGCGATAGACAATACTGTCAGATGTGCTCAAACTTACAAAAGGAGGAAAAGGAATGAAACACAATTTGTTAAAACGTCTCACAAAAATGATACTTGCAGGAACAATGATAGTCGCTATGCTGGGAATGAATGTAAGTGCAGCTGGCGGACATGTAGAAGGATCTCATCTGGAGTCCATTACTTTTAAGGCAACGATTGCTGTTGAAAATGAAAATGTACCGACACCGGAAGTAACTTTTAAATACAGTAAAGCATTGCCGGCTGTTCCATCAGGGACAACAGACGCCAATGGCGCACCTGTTTACAGAGGGGTATTCGATGCTGTGAACTTTGATCAAACGCGGATCACATTTGCACCAGGGGATCCCCTTACTAAGGAAGGCACAATTACTTTTAATACAGCTAAATTTACGCATGTTGGTATTTATCGTTATCTAATTAAACAGACTGCCGGAAGTGACGAAGGATTTACCTATGACACAAGCGAATACTATCTGGATGTTTATGTTGGAAATGATGAAACCAACGGTGGCTATGAAGTATATGCAGTGAATTCCTTTAAAAAGGACGCTCCGGAAACAAAAGCAGATATTGAATTTGTTAATGAATATGAATCAAGGTATGTAACTTTTACAAATATAAATAGAGGAAATATGGCCAATCTTGGAATGGATTTCGAATATTATGTAACAATTAACGGGCCAGAGGGTAAGACATATACTTTGATTGACAAGAATAACAATGCAAGAACCATAACTGCCGGAACCCGTACATGGCTGTCCCTTGGCAATAAAGAATCTGCAACAATATACGGACTCACAGATGAAGATACCTATACAATTGAATCAACAGATTTCCCGGGCAAAGACAGTTATGTAACAACGATTACCGGTGCAGATAGAACAGAAGGATTAACCGCATATGGTGATGTAATAGGCGGAAGTGATTCTGTTACTTTCACAAATGTAAAAGAACTGCCACCGGCAACCGGAATTGTTCTTACATATGGACCATATGCAGTTCTTATAGCAGGAGCAGTGCTTCTTGGAGTTCTTTTCTTACGCAGGAAGAGTAATTCTGATTTCTAAGTAAACGGTAAGTGATGCAACGAAAAAAAAATAGCAGTGGCTTGGAGATTGCTGCCCGTGCGGCACGGGCAGGAAACTCTGTTGTAAGCGTTATTGCTGCACTCCTTATTTCAGCAATGTTGCTTTATGGAGGCTATTCCCTCTGGGAACAGTATCAGATTTCTTACGGTGCATTTACGGATGATAAATTAATGAAACTTAAACCTGCCGGAGACGGGAGTGAAAACCCGTCTCTGGCAGAATTACAGAAAATCAATTCAGATGTATGTGCGTGGCTGACGATTGATGATACACATATAGATTATCCAGTCGTTCAGGGTGAAACAAACCTGGAATATGTTAATAAAAATGTTTATGGAGAGTTTGCGTTTTATGGTTCAATTTTTCTTGACTGTGAGAACAGTAGAGAATTTGTGGACTGTTATAGTCTGCTTTATGGGCATCATATGGATAATGGCGGCATGTTCGGGGATCTTACAGAATTTGAGGACAAAAATTATTTTGAAGAACACAAGACAGGGATGCTGTATTTGCCGGATCGTACCAGGAAGATAACAATTTTCGCATGTGCGGAAGCAGATGCAACAGACAGGTTGATTTTTAATCCTAAAATACAGACGGAAGAAAGTATGGATGAACTTCTGGAATATATCAAGGAAAATTCTGTACAATACAGGGAGATTGGGATAACAGATAGAGATCAGATAATTGGCCTTTCAACTTGCATTACAGCAGAGACTAACGGACGTGCTATTGTATTCGGACGGCTGGAAAAGTAGATGGAGAACAGGAAGGGGCCGCGGTTTATATGGAAAGAATACGAAAAAAAGTTGCAGGATTATGTCTTGCATGTGTATTTGTAACAGCCATAATACAGGGAAATGTACAGGCAGCGGAACAGTTCTGTAAAGTTACTATACCGGTAGAAATAGATATGGAACAGAATAATGGTCAGAAAATAGAATTTACTGTTGTATTGAAAACAAATAGTCGGGATGTTCCCATGCCAGACCAGAGAGAAATAATTATTTCAGGAAATGGGAAAGCTGAATTCGGGCCGATTTTTTATACAGAACCGGGTGATTATCAATATCAGATTTATCAGAAAGCCGGGAGCAGGGAGGATATTAAATATAGCGACACTATATATAGAGTAAATGTTCAGGTCCTGAATGATGAAGAGGGTGGGCTTATCTGCCAGATGATAGCCAGAACAAATGATTCTCAAGGGAAAAAGGACCGGATTTTATTTGAGAATCAATGGATAAGACGAATTCCCGATATTCAGCAGGAAAAAACGGGATGTGCAGTAAAAACCGGAGATACACTCTATTTGATTCCTTTGTTTACCGCAACGGTGATAGCAGCAATATTTATGATCTTATGCCTGAAAAACTTAAAAATAAACAGAGGAAAATGACTACAGAGGTTTTGTTTATATCTTTGCGTATTTCTGAGATATTTCCTGCGGAAGCAGTATAACCCTTATATCTGTAAAAAAGGATAAAAACACAGATTTCGTACAAAGGAAAGTGCGGATTCTGTGTTTTTTCATGTTTCTTTAAAGAATTATTTTATAGTATGCTGTTGATTTGGATATTGATATTTCCAGCATATATTATAAAATATGGTTTGGAAGAGAAGGTTAGCGTTATTAGAGAAGAGACGAGACAGGCAGGTACTGGAACGGAGAAAACAGCGGATTAATCATAGAGAAATGGAAGAAAAGGAGTTTGTGGGAAAATGAGTATCAGACATATTTTATTTGATCTTGACGGCACACTGCTTCCTATGGTGCAGGATGAGTTTGTGCGGTTTTATATGCCCCTGCTGGCAAAAGCCTATATAGAAAAGGGTGTATTAATCGATCCGAAAAAGTTTATCGGTTCTGTCTGGGCCGGATATGAGGCTATGGTAAAAAACGACGGCTCCCGGACGAACAGGGAAGCGTTCTGGAGCCATATAGACAGGGAGCTGCCTACATCGGCGGAAGAGTCTGAGCAGATAGCCCTTTCTTTTTACGGAAATGCCTTTAATCAGGCAGTCTGTACTACCAGACCCACGCCTGTGGCGGACCAGATCGTAAAGGCGGCCAGGGCGGAAGGAATGGAAACCTATCTGGCTACAAATCCGGTATTTCCCCGATGTGCGACTATGAACCGGATCCGATGGGCCGGACTGGATGCGGAGGATTTCAGGGTAATTACGACTTATGAGGACTGTGTGTACTGCAAGCCGAATCCAAAGTATTTCCAGACCATCCTGGAACAGTTTGACCTGAATCCCTCAGAATGTCTGATGGTCGGTAATGATGTGGAAGAAGATCTGTCCATCCGGAGTCTGGGCGTAAAAACTTATCTTGTAACTGATACAATGGAGAATAAGAAAAATCTGCCCATTAAATCTGAGTATGTGGGGACGCTGGAGGAACTGCTGGATTTTGTGAAGACATTATAATTTGTGACTGATAGCGGCTGTACCAGTAGCGCAAAGATGTAACAAGCGGAACGGTTGCCAATTATTGATAAAAAATTTCAAATTGCTTTTTTTACCGCTGTAGTATATGATAGGTGTAGAAGAAAGGAGAGATTGCTATGCAGACAGGAATGATTTGTAATTGTAAGCAGGTGTCTTATGCGGATGTTGAGAATGCTCTGCATCAGATGACTTCATTCAGTGATGTTCTGGAAGCTTTTGACGAGGTTCAGAAAGTTACCCATTGTTCTACCGGCTGCGGCGGCTGCCACGATAAGATTCTGGACGCCATTTCAGAAATTATGATGAAATAGCCGGAAAGGGGAAGTTTGTTTTAGTACATAAAAGCAGGATTGAAATCGATTTATATAAGAAAAATCAGTTTCGATCCTGTTTTTATTTTCCAGAGGAAATCCAGCTTATTTTTTGTCGAAAATTATTACGAAATTATTACGGAATATATATTGACAATTGAATAGGATGTGATATACTTTGAGAGTCAAAGTATTTAAGAGTCAAAGTAATTTGGTGAGTTGGAGAATAATTATGGTAGGAAAAATTTGCGGAACCGGTTCTTATGTGCCGCCTCACATTATGGATAATGATGATCTGTCCAGAATTGTGGATACAAATGACGCGTGGATCCGGGAGCGGACGGGGATTGCCAGACGCCACATTATTGAGGAAGAGACGACTTCCTATATGGCAGGGCGGGCAGCGCAGCAGGCTGTCGAGCAAAGCGGCATAGACCCGAAAGAAATTGAACTGATTCTTGTTGCGACCTCATCGTCAGAGACAGTATTTCCCTGTGCGGCATGTGAGGTGCAGCGGATGATCGGAGCAGTAAACGCAGCAGGATTTGATATGAATGCGGCGTGCACAGGTTTCGTACTTGCGTTTAATACAGCCCAGGCATATATAAGCGCAGGCCTGTACCGGACCATTCTGGTAATCGGCGCGGACAGCATGAGCAATATGGTGGACTGGACAGACAGAAGCACCTGTATCCTTTTCGGAGACGGAGCCGGGGCAGCCATCCTTCGGGCAGAAGAGGGAGAGCCGTGTGTAATGGCGGCTCACTCAGACGGGCTTAAAGGACCGGCACTGACCGGGCTGAGCAGACACCGGAAAGGCTGGGAAAAAGAAGGTGAGGATAAAGATTCCTACATTCATATGGACGGCCAGGGCGTATTCAAGTTTGCTGTACGCAAGGTACCGGAAATTGTAGAGGAAGTGCTGGAGAAAGCTTCCATGGAGCTGAATGATATCGATTATTTCGTTCTCCATCAGGCGAACAGAAGAATCATAGAAGCAGTTGCGAAAAGACTGCACACAGATATATCCAGATTCCCCATGAATCTGGAAGAATATGCCAATACATCAGCAGCCACGGTGCCTATCCTTCTGGATGAGATGAACCGGAAGAATGAGCTGGCAAAAGGACAGAAGCTTCTGCTTGCCGGATTCGGCGCGGGACTTACCTGGGCGGCATGTATTTTTGAATGGTAAGGTCATCAGGAAAAGACCGGAACAGTGACAGGGTAATTACCGGCGGGGCCGGATTACAAAATAAATATTCCCGGATGGGAGAAAACAGATCCCTGAAGAGAGGGGCAAAAGTAATCTTATTTAATGAAAGGAAAAGGAACCATGTTAGAGAAAATCAAAGAAATCGTAGCAGAATCATTAAACACAGACGCAGCGGAGCTGACAGAGGAGACATCCTTCAAAGATGATCTGGGTGCAGATTCCCTGGATTTATTTGAAATGGTAATGGCATTTGAGGAGGAGTTTGACGTAGAGATTCCGTCTGAGGATCTTGAGCAGATCAACACAATCGGTGACGTTGTAAAATATCTGGAAGCACATAAATAAATTTAATTACAGATAAAAAGAAACATAGAGAAAAAGAATTCATTTATTTTTAAGAAAGAAAGGTTGTTAGTATGAAGACAAAGGTAACCGAACTATTAGGAATTGAATATCCGATTATTCAGGGAGGAATGGCATGGGTTGCTGAATATCATCTTGCAGCCGCCGTATCCGAAGCCGGCGGCCTCGGGCTGATTGGTGCAGCGAGCGCGCCGGCTGACTGGGTGCGTGATCAGATCAGAGAAGCAAAGAAGATCACGGACAAGCCTTTTGGCGTAAATATTATGCTGATGAGTCCTTATGCGGATGATGTGGCAAAAGTGATCGTGGAGGAAGGCGTCAAAGTCGTTACGACAGGGGCCGGATCTCCGGAAAAATATATGAAGATGTGGAAAGAAGCCGGAGTAAAAGTAATCCCGGTAATCGCATCCGTAGCTCTTGCAAAACGTATGGAGAGATGCGGAGCGGATGCGCTTGTTGCGGAAGGAACAGAGGCGGGCGGACACATCGGTGAGAACACAACAATGGTACTTGTACCGCAGGTTGTGGATGCGGTGAGCATCCCGGTAATCGCTGCAGGCGGTATTGCAGACGGAAGAGGAATCGCTGCGGCATTTATGTTGGGCGCACAGGGTGTGCAGATGGGAACTCACTTTGTGGTTACGAATGAATCTCAGGTTCATGAAAATTATAAGGATATGATCATCAAGGCAAGAGACATTGACTCCAGGGTAACCGGAAGATCTACCGGACATCCGGTAAGAGCTCTGAGAAACCAGATGACAAAAGAGTACCTTCAGAAAGAGCAGGAGGGCGCTTCTTTTGAGGAGCTGGAGCACTTGACTCTGGGCGGATTAAGAAGAGCTGTTGTAGATGGTGATGTAAAGACCGGAAGCGTGATGGCAGGCCAGATCGCCGGTATGGTAAAAGAAAAAATGTCATGTCATGACCTGATCCAGAAACTGGTGAAGGAGACAGACGACCTGATCGGAGGAAAAGGATTTTATGAGTAAAATCGCGTTTATGTTTCCGGGCCAGGGAGCCCAGAAAGTCGGAATGGGCAAAGATTTTTATGAACAGAGTGAAACAGCAAGACAGGTGGTTGATAAAGCCACCGAACTGCTGGGAATAGATATGAAAGCATTATGCTTTGAGGAAAACGATAAGCTGGACCAGACAGAATATACGCAGGCTGCTCTGGTGACGGTATGTATGGCGATGGAGCATGTGGTACGGGAAAGAGGACTGAATCCGGATGTTACTGCCGGATTAAGTCTGGGCGAGTACTGCGCCATTGCTTCCGCAGGCGGTATGAGCACGGAAGACGCAATTACAACGGTAAGAAAACGTGGTATTCTGATGCAGAACGCAGTTCCGGGAGGAAAAGGATCCATGGCGGCTGTACTTGGCATGACAGCCGATGCTATTGAGAAGGTAGTAAATGAAATTGACGGTGTGACAATCGCCAACTACAACTGCCCGGGTCAGATTGTTATTACGGGATGGAAAGAGAGTGTGGAGAAAGCTTCCGAGGCGCTCAAAGAAGCCGGAGCAAAGAGAGTGATGCCCCTGAATGTAAGCGGTCCGTTCCATTCTCCCATGCTGACAGAGGCCGGAGAAGAGCTTGGCAAAGTTCTGGAAAATGTAGAACTGTCTCCGCTTCAGATCCCCTATGTAACAAATGTAACGGCTGAATACGTATCCGATATCAGCCAGACAAAGGCACTGCTTGCAAAGCAGGTGGCATCTTCTGTCAGATGGCAGCAGAGTGTGGAAAACATGATCGCCGATGGCGTTGACACATTTGTGGAGATCGGACCGGGAAGAACACTGGCCGGATTTATGCGCAAGATCAACCGGGACGTGAAAGTCTATAATATCGGTACATGGGAAGATGTAGATAAGGTGGTAAATGAATTATGTTAAATGGAAAAGTTGCTGTTGTGACAGGAGCTTCCAGAGGAATCGGAAGAGCCGTCGCAATCCGGCTGGCGTCCGAAGGAGCCACGGTTGTAATTAACTACAACGGTTCCAGAGAGCGGGCGGAACAGGTGAAGGCTGAGATTGAGCAGGCAGGCGGAAAAGCAGAGATTAAACAATGCAATGTATCTGATTACAAAGCCTGCGAGGAGATGTTCAAAGAGATTGTTTCCGAGCTTGGAAGCGTGGACATTCTGGTAAATAATGCGGGAATTACGAGAGACGGCCTGCTGATGAAGATGTCCGAAGAAGATTACGATGCGGTTCTGGATACAAACCTGAAGGGAACATTTAACTGCATCCGTTTTGTGGCACGTCAGATGATCAAACAGAAAGGCGGAAGAATTATCAATATGTCTTCTGTATCCGGCGTTCTCGGAAACGCAGGACAGACAAATTACTCCGCGTCAAAGGCAGGCGTGATCGGACTGACCAAGTCCGCGGCAAGAGAGCTTGCATCCCGCGGCATTACAGTAAATGCCATTGCTCCGGGATTTATCAATACTGAGATGACAGAAGTGCTTTCCGATAAGGTGAAGGAAGGCGCGGTAGCGCAGATTCCCCTCGGAAAATTCGGAGAGACAGAAGATATTGCAAACGCAGTTGCTTTTCTGGCGTCCGAAGGAGCGCGGTACATTACAGGACAGGTGCTCAATGTAGACGGCGGAATGGCTATGTGATTTTCGCACAGAAGCTGACAGGAATGATGGATGAAGCGCGGCACAGGCCGGCTTTGGAAAGGAATTGTTTTATGAAGAGAAGAGTTGTAGTGACCGGGCTGGGTGCTGTGACGCCGATCGGAAATACGGTGGAGGAGTTCTGGGCCGGAATTAAAGAAGGTAAGGTTGGAATCGGACCGATTACGAAATTTGACGCGTCTGAGTTCAAAGTGCAGATTGCGGCAGAAGTAAAAGGATTTGTTGCGAAGGAGCGCATGGACTTTAAGGCAGCGAAGAGAATGGAGCTTTTTTCACAGTATGCGGTTGCTGCGGCGAAAGAGGCTTTCGAAGACGCAGAGCTGAATATGGAAAATGAAGATCCGTTCCGCTGCGGCGTTATTGTGGGCTCCGGTATCGGAAGTCTGCAGTGCGTGGAAACAAACTATGAGAAGATCCTGACAAAGGGACCGAATAAGGTGAACCCGCTGATGGTTCCGTTGATGATCTCCAATATGGCGGCAGGTAATATTTCCATTCAGCTGGGTCTGAAAGGAAAATGTACAAACGTGGTAACAGCCTGTGCCTCCGGTACGCACTGTATCGGAGACGCATTCCGCGCGATCGAGTACGGAGACGCGGACGTAATGGTGGCAGGCGGTACAGAGGCTTCTGTATGCCCCACGGGAATTGCGGGATTCACTTCCCTGACGGCGCTTTCCACAACAAATGATCCGGAGCATGCTTCCCGTCCGTTTGACAAGGACAGAGACGGATTCGTGCTGGGCGAGGGTTCCGGAATTGTTGTTCTGGAAGAGCTGGAGCATGCGAAAGCAAGAGGCGCGAAAATTTACGCGGAACTTGTGGGATATGGCGCAACCGGCGACGCATACCACATTACTTCCCCTGCAGAGGACGGCGAAGGTGCCGGAATGGCTATGAAACTGGCCATGCAGGAAGCAGGCGTGGAGCCGGAACAGATTGATTATATCAATGCCCACGGAACAAGCACACATCACAACGACCTGTTCGAGACAAGAGCAATCAAATATGCTCTTGGAGACGCGGCGAAGAACGTGCAGATCAACTCTACGAAGTCCATGATCGGACATCTGCTGGGCGCGGCAGGCGGTGTGGAATTTGTCGTATGTGTGAAGAGTATTCAGGATGGATTTATCCATCAGACAATAGGTACGGAAAATGTAGATCCGGAATGCGATCTGAATTACACGGTAGGAGCTCCGGTTGAGAAGGATATCAATTATGTCCTTACGAATTCTCTGGGATTCGGCGGACATAACGCGACACTGTTGTTAAAGAAATATGAAGGGTAAGAGGTGCGTGCAATGAAGGTTGAGCAGGTATTGGAATTAGTAAAGGCTGTTTCAGATTCTGAGCTTACAGAATTCAAATATGAGGAAGACGGCGTAAAGCTTTCTCTGAAAAAAACAAGTGACAAAATTATTCAGGTACAGGCTCCGGCCGCTCCGGCAGCAGCGCCTGTTATCGCTCCGGCAGTAATGCCGGCGGCAGCACCGGCTCCGGTTCCGGCTGCGGTCAGCGCACCGGCAGATGCAGAGGCTTCTGCCGCAGTATCTGCAGAGAGTGAAGTAAAAGGAAATGTTGTAAAATCTCCTCTGGTCGGAACATTCTATGCCGCTCCGGCTGAAGACGCGGATCCGTTTGTAAAAGTCGGAGACAGCGTAAAAGAGGGCCAGGTGCTGGCGATCGTTGAGGCAATGAAACTGATGAACGAAATTGAAAGTGATTTCACAGGAACCGTAACAGAAATTCTTGTAGAAAACGGCCAGGCAGTAGAATACGGCCAGCCACTCTTTGTCATCAGCTAGTCCGCACATGCGCCGATATAAGGTTTTTGAGCCGCGCGGGCTGGTTCGCAGGCGGTCAAAAACCTTATACCGGCATATGGCGGCAGCCATACAGCGAAAAGGAGCTGCGAAGCGGCGGATTTGAGCTGGCATGAGCGGACGGAAGCATGCAGCACACAGCACATGCGGGGCATATGGCGGCAGCCATACAGCGAAAAGGAGCTGCGAAGCAGCGGATTTGAGCTGGCATGAGCGGACGGAAGCGAGCAGCACACATGCCGGCCTATATTAAGAATAGAGGTGCACAGGATATGAACAGTTTGAACATAGAGCAGATCCAGGAGATCATTCCCCACAGACATCCGTTTCTTCTCCTTGACAAGATCGAGGATTATGAGCCGGGCGAATTTGCGGTGGGATATAAATGCGTAACTTACAGAGAAGATTTTTTTAAGGGACATTTCCCGCAGAAAGCGGTTATGCCGGGCGTGCTGATCCTTGAGGCGCTGGCTCAGGCAGGGGCTGTCGCGATTTTAAGTGTCCCTGAGAACAAAGGCAAGATCGCTTTCTTCGGCGGTGTTCAGAAATGTCGTTTCAAGGGAATGGTATTCCCGGGGGATACACTGAAACTTGAGACAAAGATTATCAAACGCAAAGGACCTGTAGGAGTTGGAGAAGCAATCGCTTCTGTCAATGGAAAAGTTGTTGTCAGTGCGGAGCTGACATTTATGGTAGGAGAATAGTGCAGAGATGATTGGAAAGGTATTGATTGCAAACCGCGGCGAGATAGCGGTCCGCATTATCCGGGCATGCCGCGAGATGGGGATTGAGACAGTTGCGGTGTATTCGGAAGCCGACAGAGAGGCGCTGCACACACAGCTGGCAGATGAGGCTGTCTGTATTGGTCCGGCTCCGTCTTCTGAGAGCTATCTGAATATGCAGAATATTATCAGCGCAACGCTTATTTCCGGTGCGGACGCCATCCATCCCGGATTTGGCTTCCTGTCGGAAAACAGCAAATTCGCAGAGCTGTGTGAACAGTGCAATATTACATTTATAGGACCAAATTCCGAAGTAATCCGGAGGCTGGGAAATAAGGCGGAAGCCAGAAATACAATGGTTGCAGCCGGAGTTCCGGTTATTCCCGGAAGCAAGGATCCGATTTATGACGCAGAGACCGGCGCCGGAGTGGCAGCTGAGATCGGATATCCGGTTATTGTAAAGGCTGCTCTGGGCGGCGGCGGAAAGGGCATGCGCGTTGCCGAGACGCCGGAAGAGTTTGAGAACAGCTTCAAGACAGCTCAGAAGGAGAGCCAGATGGCTTTTGGCGACAATACCATGTACATTGAACACTTTGTACAGCATCCGCGGCACATTGAATTTCAGATTCTGGCAGATCAGCATGGCAATGTGATTCACCTGGGAGAAAGAGACTGCTCGATCCAGAGAAATCACCAGAAAATGATCGAGGAATCTCCTTCTGTCGCTCTTACTCCCGAGCTTCGTCAGAAAATGGGAGAAGCAGCGGTAAAGGCAGCGAAGGCAGCGAATTATACGAATGCCGGAACAATTGAGTTTCTTCTGGAAAAGAACGGAAATTTCTATTTCATGGAAATGAACACAAGAATCCAGGTAGAACATCCGGTAACCGAGTGGGTTACAGGTATTGACCTGGTGAAAGAGCAGATCCGTATTGCAGACGGCAGAACGCTGAGCTATAAGCAGGAAGATGTCCGGATTACAGGGCATGCGATTGAATGCCGTATCAATGCAGAAAACCCGGAGAAAAATTTCCGCCCGTCGCCGGGAACGATTACAGATATGTATCTGCCTGGCGGAAAGGGAGTGCGCATTGATTCGGCGATTTACAGTGGGTACACCGTGCCTCCGTATTATGACTCCATGCTGGCAAAACTGATTGTTCACGCAAAAAACAGGAACGAGGCCATCCGCAAGATGCGAAGCGCACTGGGAGAAGTGATCATAGAAGGAATTGATACAAATGTGGATTACCAGTACGAAATACTGAATCATCCGGATTTCGTATCAGGAGACATTGATATTGAGTTTATAGAAAAAATGTAAGTTGTCAGATAATTTGACCAAAAGGGGTCAGGCACTTTTCCAAAGGGGTCAGACCCCTTTTGGAAAGTGCCTGACCCCTTTTTGGAGGTAATCTCAAATGAAGCTACAGAATATGTTTAAGAAAACAAGCAGCCGTCAGCATTATATTGCGCTGAAGAGTGCCAGGCCGGAAGTTCCCCAGGGACTGATGCGCAAATGTAATAAATGCGGCGCCGCGATTATCGCGGAAGATGTGAAAAACGGATACTATATCTGTCCGAAATGCGGAGGATATTTCCGCGTGCATGCTTACCGGCGTGTGGAGATGATTGCAGACGAAGGCTCTTTTGAAGAGTGGGATAAGGATATGGCTTTTGTCAATCCCCTTGATTTTAAAGGATATGAAGAAAAGGTGGCCGGGCTGAAGGAACGCACACACCTGAACGAGGCGGTTGTAACCGGGAAAGTGTCAATCAACGGCAATCCTGCCGTGCTTGGTATCTGCGACGGCCGTTTTATGATGGCCAGCATGGGACATATTGTGGGGGAGAAGATCGCCCGCGCGGTGGAACGTGCTACAGAAGAAAAACTTCCGGTAATTATTTTCACCTGTTCCGGAGGAGCCCGGATGCAGGAGGGGATCGTTTCTCTGATGCAGATGGCGAAGACTGCGGCAGCGCTGAAAAGACACAGCGATGCAGGACTTCTGTATATTACTGTGCTGACAGATCCTACAACCGGCGGCGTTACGGCAAGTTTCGGCATGCTGGGCGATATTATTCTTGCAGAACCAAAGGCTCTGATTGGTTTTGCAGGGCCCAGAGTTATTGAGCAGACTATAGGGCAGAAGCTTCCGAAAGGCTTTCAGAGAGCGGAGTTTCTGCTGGAGCACGGCTTTGTGGACCGTATTATCGAACGGGAAGAAATGAAAGATGTACTGGGTCAGATCCTGAAGATGCATTGTGAAAAAGGTTTTTCGGATACAAATGTTAAAGCGGCGCGTAAAATGTACGCCGGGTCTGCAACAATAGAAAAATTCTTAAGTGCATGGGACCGAGTTCAGATTTCCAGAAAGAAAAACCGTCCGGTAGGAACCGATTATATAGAGGCATTGTTTGATGATTTTATGGAATTCCACGGAGACAGATATTTTAAAGATGACCATGCGATTGTAGGGGGCATCGCTCACTTTCACGGCATGCCGGTGACAGTGATCGCCCAGGCAAAAGGAAAGACTACAAAAGAAAATCTGGACCGGAACTTTTCCATGCCTTCTCCGGACGGATACAGAAAAGCCCTTCGTCTTATGAAGCAGGCGGAGAAGTTCGGCCGGCCGGTCATCTGTTTTGTTGATACTCCGGGCGCGTTCTGCGGCTTGGAAGCAGAGGAACGGGGACAGGGAGAGGCAATTGCCAGAAATCTGTATGAACTTTCCGGTTTGAAAGTTCCGGTGCTTTCCGTTGTGATTGGTGAGGGCGGCAGCGGCGGCGCACTTGCCATGGCAGTGGCCGATGAAGTATGGATACTGGAAAACGCCATTTATTCTGTCCTTTCGCCGGAGGGATTTGCAAGTATTCTCTGGAAGGACAGCAAACGGGCAGCTGAGGCGGCTGAGGTAATGAAGCTGACAGCAGATGATCTGAAGAAACTTGGAATTGTGGAACAGGTTATTGCGGAGCCGGAGGAGTTTACGACGGAAACCATGGAACCGGTGACGATGGATCTGGAAGTTCAGATCATGGATTTCCTTGAAAAATATACGGTTATGGATCCGGAGGAACTGACCGTCAGACGATATAAAAGATTCCGGAATATATAAATTGCGCATCGGGCTGCCGGGCGTCCGGGAGAATCCTGCGGACGGCCGGGGAAGATCCGCTGCTGTAAAATGAAATGTGAGGATAACATGAAAAATCTGAAGATAGGTGATAAAATCACCAGATTTCCACTTATACAGGGGGGAATGGGCGTTGGTATCAGTCTGGGTCGGCTGGCCGGTTCTGTAGCAAAAGAAGGCGGTATCGGGATCATTTCCACGGCCCAGATCGGCTACAGAGATCCGGAATTTGATAAAAATCCGGCCCAGGCAAATATAAGAGCCATTGAAAGTGAGATGAAAAAAGCCAGAGCCATCTCTTCCGATGGGATTATCGGTTACAACATTATGACTGCTCTGAAAGAATATGCATCTCATGTAAAGGCTGCCGTCAGGGCAGGAGCTGATATTATTATCTGCGGCGCCGGACTTCCGACAGAGCTGCCCGCGCTGACAGAGGGCAGCTCCGTAAAAATCGCTCCCATTGTTTCTACCGACAGATCGGCAAAAGTAATTCTCAAATACTGGGACAGAAAATACAGGCGCACAGCTGATCTTATTGTTATCGAAGGACCTCTGGCAGGAGGACATCTGGGGTTCCAGAAAGAAGAACTCAGTAATTATACGGAAGAATCCTACGGTGAAGAAATCAGAAAGATCATAGCTACGGTAAAAGCGTACGGGGATAAATACCAGACACAGATCCCCGTTGTCGTGGCCGGAGGCATCTATGACAGTGAAGATGTAAAGCGCGTAATGGCGCTGGGGGCAGACGGAGTACAGGTGGCTACACGTTTTGTTACTACAGAAGAATGTGATGCGGACATCCGCTACAAAGAAGCTTATGTTAACGCTTCAGAAGAGGATATTCAGATTGTGAAAAGTCCGGTTGGAATGCCGGGAAGAGCGATTATAAACCCTCTGATGAAACGTGTGATGAGCGGCGAGAAGATCGGCCACAGTCCCTGTCACGGATGTCTGGCAAAATGTAATCCGTCCCAGATTCCCTACTGCATTACAGACAGCCTGATTGACGCAGTAAAGGGGAATGTGGAGAAAGGTCTTCTGTTCTGCGGAGCAAAAGCATATAAATCAAAGAAAATAGAGACAGTCAGAGACGTAATGCAGGCACTGTTTGCCTGAATGCAGCGAAGGGGGCTGAAAACTTCCGATCTGCATGGTGAAGCTTATCTGAAAACAGGCGTTCCAATGATGAAGCATTGAGAAGGCTGCCCGGAAAAGAAAGGAGAAAGACCGGTGGATGCATATGAAACAATCAATGATATTCTGGTCAATTTGTTTAATGAAATACTGAAGCTGGAAGAAGAAGCGATTATAACCGAAGAATTTAAGGATATTACCAATAATGACATGCATATCATTGAAGCAATCGGGCTTTCCGGGGGAAATACCATGTCTGCGGTGGCAAAAAAGCTGGGAATAACGGCAGGGTCGCTGACGACTTCGATTAACAGTCTGGTAAATAAGAAATATGTGGTGAGAAAGCGAAGTGAAGAAGACCGCAGAGTTGTGTTTATCGGTCTTACTCAGAAAGGAAAAAGAGCCTTCAGCCATCATAAAGAATACCATAAAAAAATGACAGAGGCTGTACTTGAAAATCTGGATGAGCAGGAAATTCCGGTACTGATAAAGACGCTGAACGGACTGTCTGATTTTTTCAGGGGATATGGCGAAAAAAGCAAAAAGACCGGATAAACCCGGATAATGAATAAAAAATTTGACGTTTACAAAAAAATGATGTACAATCCCATTGGAACTTTGAGGAATAAGATGAAGTCTAAGCGGCACCGGCAGTAATATGCCGGCGGCGGAAAATACTTGGTTGGAATTAGTTTTAGGAGGGAAAAACAAGTATGGCAGTAAAAAAAGCATCTTCAACAACAAAGGCAGCAACTGAAAAAAAGGCAGCAGTAAAGCCGGCCGCTGAAGTAAAAGAAACAGCAAAACCGGCAGTTAAGGCAGAAAAAGCGACTGCGAAAGCCATTGAGACAAAAAAAGACACAACAAAGAAGCTTGAGACAAAAGCAGCAGTTTTAGTAGATACACCAGAAGAGACAAAGGCAGCAGAGACAAAGACGGCTGAAAAGAAAGCTCCGGCTAAGAAAGCGGCAGTTAAGAAACCGGCGGCTAAGAAAGCACCGGCAAAAAAGGCTGAGGTTAAGACAGAAATCTTCCTTCAGTTTGCAGGCAAAGAGTACACGGAGAAAGAGATTTTCCAGAAAGTTAAAGAGATCTGGACAAAAGTTCTTAAGAACAAAGTCGGCGATATGAAGGATGTTAAAATCTATCTGAAACCGGAAGAGTCTGCAGCTTACTATGTAGTAAACGGCGACACAACAGGAAAAGTTGACCTGTAAAATATGAAAAAGCGGGAAAATCCCCTGCATGACAAGGCAGCAGCTTTGGATGCAGGGGATTTTTATATTTTACGGCGCCTGCGGGAATAAACATGTGCTATAATGGCAGATAGAAAACAGAGAGGGAAAGGCGGATAAGCGCAATGGAAAAAAGTAATCCGGAAGAAAAAAAACGTCTGGAAAAGCAGATCGCGTTCCTGACGGAAGTGGACAAGGAGAAAAATATTTTCAGACAGACCTACCTGGCAGACGGGAAGAGAAAGGAAAATGACGCCGAACATTCCTGGCATCTGGCACTGGCCGCAGTGCTTCTGAAGGAACATATGAAGGAAGATGCAGATCTGGGCCGGGTTATGACAATGGTTCTGATTCACGATCTGGTGGAAATTGACGCCGGTGATACCTATGCGTACGATACAGAAGGGGCAGCAACAAAGAGGGAGCGGGAAGTAAAGGCCGCGGACCGGATTTTCGGAATACTGCCGGAAGACCAGGGAACTTATTTACGGGAGCTGTGGGATGAATTTGAAGCGTATGAGACGGCGGAAGCAAAATACGCCCATCTGCTGGATAATTTCCAGCCCCTTATGCTGAATGACGCTTCTGACGGAAAGAGCTGGGAAGAGCACGGCGTACACAAATCCCAGGTATGCAGACGCAACGCGCGCATCCCTGAGACATCGGAGATTGTGTGGGAGAAAATGCTGGAGATCATGGATAAACATATCGAAAAGGGACATTTGCAGGCAGATTAAACCAGAGAACAGGGATGAAAGGAGAAAAGATGCCATGTATGAAAAGGAAATAGAAGAACTGCAGAAAATCATTGATGACAGCAGCCGGATTGTTTTCTTCGGCGGCGCGGGAGTTTCCACGGAAAGCGGAATCCCGGATTTCAGAAGCGCGGACGGGATTTACCATCAGCAGTATAAGTATTCCCCTGAACAGGTGGTAAGCCACAGCTTTTTCATGCAGCATACAGAAGCATTTTATGACTTCTATAAAGAGAAAATGATGATCCTTGACGCAAAGCCCAATCCGGCTCACTATAAGCTGGCAGAGCTGGAGCAGGCCGGAAAGCTGACTGCGGTAGTGACCCAGAATATTGACGGCCTTCATCAGGCGGCAGGCAGCAGAACTGTGTATGAGCTGCACGGAAGCATCCACCGGAACTACTGTATGGAGTGCGGCAGATTTTATGACGCGGAGTATGTAAAAAAGACTTCCGGCATCCCCCGCTGTGAATGCGGCGGCGTGATTAAGCCGGATGTGGTTCTGTATGAGGAAGGACTGGATCCGAAGACAATCCAGGGCGCCGTAGAGGCTATTGCCGCGGCAGATACGCTGATTATCGGCGGCACATCTCTTGTTGTGTATCCGGCAGCAGGATTTGTTGATTATTTCGGCGGAAAACATCTGGTTGTGATTAATAAATCAGAGACGGCAAAGACAGTCCGCGCCGAACTGAGCATTGCCGCCCCTATTGGAGAAATATTCAGTAAAATCAAAGCAGTGTAAAAATGACATCTGCCAGGAACAAAAGCGCCAGTATGCTACTGACCGTATAAAGAATCCGCTCAGACCAGCGGGCTGTGAGCTTTTCAAAGAGAGGCTGAAATACATAGAGGAAAATCATGCCTCCCACACCAAAACGGAGACTCGGGTTGAGGGCAACACGCCCCTGGAAATTAAATGAAAAACGGGTGTAGTCCCACAGCCACTCTCCGTAAAGGAGCTCCATGATATAACTTCCGATCAGTTCCAGCACGGTTGTGATTACAACGATTCCCACAAAAACGAGAAACGGCGTGATGCACAGACGGCCCAGGCAGATCCGTTTTTTCTTTAATCCGCCGAGGGTAAAGATGAGAATCAGAGCTCCTACGCCGTATATGATACAGTAAGGGCCGAACAGAACCCCTCTGTTGGAGAATCCCCAGCGGTAAACTACAACTTCCAGAAACACTTCATAGACCCAGCCGATGAAGGAATACAGAATAAAGTAAAAGAAATATTCTGCCGCTTTCTTTTGTATCAGTTGTTTCATTTTATCTTATCCCCCTGTATGTTTAAAAAATGCTTTCTGCTGCAGAAGCCGGTCTGTGACTGCATATGCGTCTACGCTTCCCACCTTGCCGAGGCGCCGCAGGGAAGAATCAGCCCGGATTCGGTTACCGGAAGTCCGATTTCTTCAGCCCGGACATGCCCTTTCCATGGTTTCAGCTCCGTAGCCAGCATGTAAGTCAGCACAGACGGCGCCAGACCGGTGGTATAGGAATTCACCAGGAAAAAGACCGGTCTGTCAGACAGGATCTTCGTACACAGCTGAATCAGCGGATGAATCATATCTTCGATCTTCCAGATCTCCCCTTTGGGTCCTCGTCCGTAGGAGGGAGGATCCATAATAATAGCGTCGTATTTATTTCCTCTGCGGATTTCCCGTTCCACAAATTTTACACAGTCGTCCACCAGCCACCGGATGGGCGCGTCTTTCAGTCCTGAGGATACGGCATTTTCTTTGGCCCATGTGACCATACCTTTGGACGCGTCTACATGAGTGACCTGCGCCCCTGCCACGGCTGCTGCCAGCGTGGCCCCTCCGGTGTAGGCAAAAAGATTGAGCACTTTTACGGGGCGTCCGGCGCTTTGGATCTTTTCCGAGAACCAGTCCCAGTTGGTGGCCTGCTCCGGGAAAAGACCGGTGTGCTTGAAGCTGAAGGGCTTCAGATTAAAGGTAAGAGAGCCGTAATGAATCTGCCACTGTTTGGGAAGACTGAAAAACTCCCATTCACCGCCGCCTTTTTTGCTGCGGTGGTAGTGGCCGTTCCGGTGTTTCCATCCTCTGTGTTTCCGCGGCGTATCCCAGATGACCTGGGGATCCGGACGGACCAGAATATAGTCTCCCCAGCGCTCCAGTTTTTCCCCTTTTGAACAGTCAATAACCTCGTAGTCTGTCCAGTTATCTGCAATCCACATATTTTATGTTCCTTTCCCTGAATGTTATCACAGTCATTATATTACGGCGCAGAAAAGGAAGCGCCGCGAAGCGCAATTATTATACTGTGTGCGCAGAAAAGGAAGTGCCGCGAAGTGGCATTTACTTTTCAAGCCACAGGTTGCCAGGTATAATCCCGGCAGAGCCGGGCAGCCCGATAGGATCGGGCTGAATTGCGTGAAGCGCAATTATTATACCATACCCCCTATCTCCGGGAAAGAGATTTTTCTTTTTCTGTTTCTTTTCTTACTTTAGTGTGATAAAATACGAAAATAGTATGAAAAAAAGGAGCGCTTTTACATATGAGCAGTAAAAAGATACTTGTGATGGGGAACGAAGCCATTGCCCTGGGCGCGATCCGTGCAGGCGTGCGTATGGCGGCCGGCTATCCGGGAACCCCGTCCACGGAAATACTTGAAACGATTGCAAAGCATAATGACGGCCGTATTCATGTTGAGTGGTCCGTGAATGAAAAGGCAGCCATGGAAGTAGGAGCAGGCGCGGCATACGCCGGAGCCCGGACGCTGGTTACCATGAAACAGGTGGGGCTGAATGTTGCGTCGGATCCTCTGATGAGTCTGGCATATATGGGTGTCAAGGGAGGCATGGTGATTGTCTCTGCGGATGACCCCGGCCCGATTTCTTCACAGACAGAACAGGATACCAGAACATTTGCCCAGTTCTCAAAACTTCCGGTATTTGATCCGTCTTCACCGGAAGAGGCTTATGAGATGATCGGAGAGGCGTTTGAGTTTTCGGAAAAATATCAGACGCCGGTTCTGTTCCGTCCGACTACAAGAGTCTGTCATGCATGTGCCAGCATCGAGCTTCTACCGGAGCCGGAAGTGAGTGAGCCGGAAGGATTTATCAAGGATACCATGCGCTGGGTTATCTTTCCGCGCACATCCTATCTGAATCACGTAAAGATTGAAAAGAGAAATGCGGAACTGTCGGAAATACTGTCCGGTTATGAACGGAATTTTATTCTGGAGGGAAATAAAAAGAAGGGAATTGTGACAGGGGGCATCAGCTATGCCTATACAAGAGAAGTGCTTCCGGAAGGAACTCCTCTTCTGAAGATCTCAACGCCCCATCCTTTCCCGGAGCAGCTGGCAGTCCGGTTCCTGAAAGAACTGGATGAGGCGCTTGTGCTGGAAGAGCTGGATCCCATGATTGAAAGACAGCTGCTGCAGATTGCCGGAAAGCATCATCTGCCGGTAAATATATATGGAAAGCTTACCGGGCATACGAAAAATGCCGGCGAAAACAGCACAGAAAGTATCCGGGAAGATCTTGCACGTTTCCTGCAGGAAAAAGGGAATGACACGACGGCTGATTCATCCGCCGCAGAGGAAGTTTCCGATGCTCCGGAACTTCCCGTGCGTCCTCCGGTGCTCTGTGCCGGATGTCCCCACCGGGCTTCTTTCTATGCCGTGAAAAAGGCCATGAAGGGTAAAAAAGCTGTATTCAGCGGTGACATCGGATGCTATACCCTGGGAAATGCAAAGCCTCTTGATATGGTGGATACCTGCCTGTGTATGGGCGCGGGAGTGACCATCGCCCAGGGACTTCACGTGATCGAGCCGGACGCGGTAAATTTTGCTTTTATCGGAGATTCCACATTTTTTGCGTCCGGTATAACCGGAGTGGTAAATGCAGTATACAATGGAAATGATATTGTGCTGGTTGTACTCGATAATTCTACCACGGCCATGACCGGCCATCAGCCCCATCCGGGAACCGGGAAGACGATTATGGGAGACGTGGCCGCGAAAGTGAGCATACCTGCCATTCTCCGTGGAATCGGCGTGGAGCGGATTTATGAGTGTGATCCGCTGAATCTGAACGAAGCGGTTGATACGGTAAAAGAGGCTGCGCAGGGAAGCGGTGTGCGCGCGGTGATTTTCCGCTCCCCCTGTATCGCGGTTTCCAGACCCGGAAAATGTTATGAAGTAAAACAGAAGAAATGCCGGAAATGCAAGGTATGCATTAAAGAGCTGGGCTGTCCGGCCATTGTAACAGAAGGGGATACGGTAAAAATTGACCCATCACTGTGCTATGGATGCGGTGTCTGCGCGGCTGTGTGTCCGTTTGAAGCAATCGGGGAGGTGGACTGTCATGAATAAGAACTGTCTGTTGTGCGGCGTCGGCGGCCAGGGGGTTGTACTGGCTTCCAGACTAATTGCCTATGCTGCTATGGAAAAAGGAAATTTTGTGCGGACTGCCGAGACCATCGGCATGGCCCAGAGAGGCGGCTCCGTTGTCAGCCATGTGCGGATTGGAGATGATATCTATTCTCCCCAGGTTCCTGTGGGAAGCGCGGACGTGATCCTGGCTTTTGAGCCGGGAGAAGCGGTCAGATGCCTGCCTTATCTGAAAAAAGACGGCCTTGTTATTGCTGACAGCCGGATTGTCAAACCTGTAACGGCAAGTCTGGGAGGAAGCAGTTATAATGCGGAAGAAATGACTGCTTACCTGGAGAAACATGCAGGAAAGCTGATCCTCATTGACGGGGAGGCGATCTGCAGGGAAGCGGGTTCTCCGAAAGTGCTCAACGTAGCGCTTTTAGGGGCGGCAGCGCAGAGCGGTGTGCTCGGCATCACGCCGGAGGAAATGCTGGACGCGGTCAGAAAGAATGTGAAAGAAAAGTTTATTGCTTTAAATGAAAAGGCCCTGATGCTTGGCCGGAAAGCAGGAGGAATGTAATATGAAAATGACGGAGCTGCAGTTTGAGATGATCAAGGAAAACCTGCGTCAGCTTACATCAAAGGACTGTTTTTACAAAGAAAAATTCAAGGATATTGACGTAGAATCAATTAAGAGCCAGGAAGACTTTGAGAAACTGCCTTTTACCTGGAAGGGTGATCTGAGGGAAGCATATCCCCTGGGACTTCAGGCAGTACCAGATGAGGAAATCGTCCGGATCCATTCTTCCTCGGGAACAACAGGAATTCCGGTTATTATACCTTATACACGGAAGGACGTGGAAGACTGGGCGAAGATGTTTGCCCGCTGCTATGAGATGGCCGGAATTACAGCCCTTGACCGGATTCAGATCACGCCGGGATACGGACTGTGGACTGCAGGAATCGGATTTCAGGCGGGGGCGGAGTATCTGGGAGCCATGACCATTCCCATGGGCCCGGGAAATACGGAAAAACAGCTTCGCATGATGCAGGATATGAAAGCAACCGTACTGTGCGCGACTTCTTCCTATGCGCTCCTTCTGGCAGAAGAGATCGGGAAAAGAGGACTGACGGATAAGATTCATCTGAAAAAAGGTGTGATCGGTTCAGAGAGATGGGGAAGCAAAATGCGCGCCCGTATTGCGGCCGAGCTCGGAGTACAGCTGTATGATATCTACGGACTGACTGAAGTATACGGACCGGGAATCGCCATGAGCTGTGAGTATGAGTGCGGAATGCACTACTGGGATGACTATCTGTATTTTGAGATCGTGGATCCGAAGACCGGAGAAAATGTTCCGGATGGTGAAGTGGGTGAGCTGGTTATTACGACGTTGAGGAAACAAGGCGCGCCGCTGATCCGGTATCGTACCCATGATCTGACAAGATTTATCCCCGGCGAGTGCAGGTGCGGTTCTAAATTCCCGCGGATTGATACTCTGATCGGACGTACCGATGATATGGTAAAAGTAAAGGGAGTCAACATCTTCCCCAGCCAGATCGAGGAAATGTTAAAAGAAGTGCCTGAGGCGTCCAGCGAATACCAGTTCATGCTGGATCACCTCTTTGGAAAAGATGAGTGCACCTTATTTGTAGAGGTAAACAAGGGCGTGGATAAAAAGCAGGCAGAAGAGGCAATCCAGAAAGCGTTCAAGACAAAAATCGGTATACTGGTGCATGTAAAACCGGTGTCTGTGGGCGATCTGCCGAGAAGCGAGAAAAAATCCACAAGGATATTCGATAATCGGTATTAAATTCGGATTTGTCGAAATGAACTTGAATTAAGAAACACCGGAAAAAATTCAGAATTTCCTGGATAGAACGGGACGGAGATACGGGATGCGG
>ERZ1090861.479-NODE-479-length-24271-cov-7.810993_pt1 | contig 24271 bp, 16 predicted proteins | sample MGYA00478482_ERZ1090861 | MGnify/ENA primary metagenome ERZ1090861 (study PRJEB33644, sample SAMEA5815744) | chicken gut metagenome | biome: Chicken; feature: Gastrointestinal Tract; material: Caecum | place: Ireland | collected 2019-01-01 | study: A study of the... | reverse complement strand
AAGCCCGCTTATGCGGGCAAAACAGGCTGAAAAGCGGGGCAAAAAACAAAATTCAGTCCGAAAAGTTTCCCCATTTCTTTCCCCAATTTGGGGAAGAGGAAAACAAGTCATATAAAACAAAAACCATATATTGTATTTGATTTACTCAATCTTATACAATATATGGTATCCGTGGCTGGGGTAGCTGGATTCGTAAGGATCGGAATAGCGATTGTTCGCCGCAGGCGCAATCGCGTCACCAACGAATGACGGAGCCAGAGTCCGTACTTTCGATATCAGCTAATTGACTGTCAGACCAAAACCAAGGCGTTGATTTTGGCATTCAGCTCATTGACAAGACAGGTGACGATCTCTTCATCGATTTCCTGCATGGAGATGTATACTTCTGCGATGTCAACAACCTGCTGCAATCTCCGGACGGATGTTTCCGTATATTGAGAACTGTTCAGCCCTTTTGCTTTTTCAACGAGTCCGGCTAAAACAGAGACATCCCCTTTCAATTGCAACCCGCCAATAGCCAGGGAAAGAATGCTCTCGCATTGAGAAACCTCTTCGCGACTGCTCAACCCATCGGCAAGCACTTCTTCCGCCCGCTGCAGAATCTCCTGCAAAATATTATAAGATGCTTGCGTATAATTCCCCTGCGGAATCACATTTGCACTGGCATACAAAGCCTGCAGCGTCGCTTTGTAGTTTTCCGCATCTCGATAAACCAACGAGTTAATCGCCCCCTCCAGCTGCATTGCTGCGACATTGATCGCGTTTTGCGGAAGCGTCATATCGGCACGCACAGAAACTGCGTTATCATAGTATACCGCCACGTTATTCCATGAATCTTCCGTATAATCGTCGGGATCAAGCATGTCTGCCGCACGGAGATACGCATCGATATTCGCATAGTTGATTTTGCTGCGTACGGTAACGACGACCTGGACGCGAACGTTCAGCAGATTGATTGCATTTTCCGGCTCGCCATAAAAATAGTAAACGCCCGGTTCGGAATAGCAATAATTTTCGCAGCTCCAGCGCAACGCCACCGTGTATTTTCGCCCTTCCTCGTCCGTGGCTTGTGCCAGATCCGGAAGCTGAGCAACCACATCCTCGTAAACGGTGTTCAATTCCACCGTCAGCGGATACAGTGCTTCGATACTTTGCAACGTGTGTTCAATTTCGGAGCATACGTTTTCTGTTTCAGAATAGACCACGCCAGAAACGCTCATATCGTTATTCCCGGCATAGACGGCGACTTGTCCTTTCCGCGCTTCGATTTCTGCCGCAGAAATCGTGTCGACAAGAACTCCATCCACTTTGACGACTGCATACGAACCAATACAGGCAACTTTTAAATGAAATTTTCCGCTGTTGAACTCCTGCGCCTTTGCGCCGTACCCGAACCGATTTCCGATCTGCCAACGCACTTGCCCGGCCGGCGTCACGCCGATACGGAATCCCTGTGCGGCCAGATTCCGTTTAAAGAACTCGAAACCGATGAACCCGTGCACACGCTCACCGAATGAAAAATCTCCTTCCACAACAGGATTTTGCATGTCGGTATCCGCAACCAGAAGAGCATCGGACTGCGATCCGTTCGCTTGGTGTTCGGCTCTATCGCCGAAGGCCCATTTCCCCGTATTGGGCATGCCGGCTCCGCCGTTGGGCAGAGATTGACCGCCGAGGGGCGTCTGAAACACTTCAATTTCCGTAAAAAGGCTTCGATTGTTCACCTTGCAGTATACGCGGACATATCGCGCAGACGTACCGTCGGAAAGCACGACCCCGTCTTCCGGAAACTCTCCTTGTGCAGCGGCGGCTCCCCCATACCCGGAAATATTTTCCACATCGGTGTTGAGCAGCGTCTTGACGCCTTTCCGGAACGTTTTATCGTCCGAGATCTGCACGATGACCGCCTCTGCCAAAGCGTTGTCGTACAGGCGCAGGCATATCTTGTCGATCGGATAGCTCATGCCGAGATCGACCGTCGCCCAAGCCAATTTTCCCGCCCTGGTTCCGTAAGAATAATCAGGATCTGCGATACCGTCGGTAATAACTTCGGTTCCATAACTTCGGCCGGAAGAATACGGGACCCCTTCCCTGGACAGGGTAACGGACGCCCCCAGCGCCACATTTCTGCTCTCGTCGAGAACGGCATATTCGGCCGTCGTGACTTTGCTGGAAATACCTTGCCGAACGGCCACGGCACGCAAGACCACCCCTTCGCTTCCCTTCTCTTTTCCGATGCGGACAGGGCCTTCATAGCGGACAGCTGTTTCCGGCACGGGATAACTTCCGTCAAGCGTATAATAGATCTCGTCCCCCTCTTCCGCGACGATCTCTATCGTTTGCGGCCCATCGTATACGCCGGGATCCAGCGAGAATACAGGACTGTCGACATTTTCATCCACTTGCAGATCGCCTTTTACGCGCAGAAGTTTCCCTTCGCCAGCCGCAAAAGACATGGTAAAACTCCCCGAAGAGGTATTCACCTCCTCCCATTGACCGGTATGGATATTAAAATATTCCAACCCTTCCGCACCCGAAAAACTGTCCAGAAAAAATGTCTGTTCGCACCCTTGCGTCCAGCTGTTGTTAAACAGCATCACGGAATAATCGGAGCTGTCTTTGCTCTCCATTAACGAAACGACAAAGTCACAGTCTCCGATCGGCCGGAGAAAGAAATTGGTCGGAAGCACCTCTGTTCCGGAATACTTGCCGGTCGTGTGATAGGCATGCACGGTATCCAGTTTCACCAATTCGGTACCAAGAAGCCGGACGTTCCAGTTCAACTCTGCCACACCGTCAAACAGTTCCTGATCCGGGATCGTCCCGTCCGGCATCATCAAAGAAACTTCAAAGCCCTCTATGCTTGTACCCGGATTGCAATAGTTGAAATAAGAGAGAGCCTTAAAACCATACGCCAAGTAGGCGTACACATGCCAGCGGATTTCTTCCAGATTAGGCATACGCATACCCTCCCAACCGGTCGACTGAATAAACCCGTGTGTCGCAAGCTTACCGTTTTCATAGGCTACGCTGCGCATATCTTCCAGGTCCGAGAAGATACCGACGTTAGTGCTGGATGTTCCGAACGGATAGAAGTCATGGCTGAGCGCCATCATATTTTCCGCTCCGACGGCATCTATCCAAGCCTGCAGGTATTCGCGGTACGTACCACCGAGCCCCTGAGACCCGACATAAGAAGGATATAAATTGACGTACGGGTAATGCTCCGGATCCGCTTCTCTGTATTTTTTATACCAGGAAGAAAGCGATTCAAATGTGGCGCGGGGCGGTTCGTCTTTCAGATGGTATCCCAGCATCCGGTCTCCCATCTCTTTAGCCCACGCCGTTCCGTTGTCAAGCGAATCCTGATTGGCACCCTGCCCGTTTTCTCCGCCGCTGAGGAGATAGTACATTTCGTATTGCTCGCACAAGGCGTCAATCGCCTGCCAATCCTCCAGCGAATCATACACAGACCTGTCGTACCAGTCAAACGGCGCGCCCGCTCTCATGCATCAACTGCATCTGTTCTTCGTGCGGCGTGATATCATAATCATAATACGTGACCCAGGAACCGAGCAAAAATTCATCTCTCCAACCGAGTTCTTTCCCGGCCGTATAGGTCTCGTACAATTCTTTCGCGCTTTGCGCCGCTGTCTGATCCGCATATGCGACCCCCGGGATTGCCGCAAGCATGCCGCAAAAAATAGCCAGCGCCGCCAGTATTCCGACTGCTTTCTTTTTCATAATACCACCGTAACTTCTGCGCAGGCGCGGCACAAACCGCGCCTGCGTTTCCGTTCTTTATTTTACATTTTTGCGGCGAAGCAGCGCGGCACAAATCGCCGCCGCCAACAGGGCAGCCGACAAACCCGCAACCCCGCCCGCAATGGAGGAAGAACAGCCGCCCAAGCTCTTCAATCCGTCGATGGCAGAACGCAAACCGCTTTCTGCCGCGGACACATCCTCTTCACTTGCCTGCGCATCGGCCGCGATCGTCTCCGCGTCTTTGATCGCTTTTTCGAGGACGGAAAGGGTAGCTTCTTCATATTTCCCTTCCAATTTCCCCTTTGCCTCGGCAAGCAATGCATTCAGTGCGGTTTTGTCGCCCAGTTTTTTGAGCGCGCCGATCGCCTGATTCAACGCCTCCAACGCCGCGTCTGCGTCGGCCTGCGTCGCGTCAGCATTGCCGATGACATTCATGGCGTTGTTGCGCGCGGATAAATATACCAACCAGCTGACACCCGTGTATTCTTCCTGTTGCAACTGCACGGAAAGTTTTTCCTGCAAAGCCGTAGTGTCCGCACGCAGGACGAGTTTTGCTTTTTCAGCGGCAAGCAAAGCTTCCGCCGCGGCAACATCGCTTTCGGAAGCGTCCGGATCTTCGGCGATCTGCCGCAATTCAAGCAATGCATCGGCAGCAAAGGCCGTCCAGGAAGACTCCGTATATTTGTCTTTTTCAGTTTCCAGAGTCTCTACCGCCGCTTTCAGAGCGGTGCGGTCTCCCAATTTTACCAACGAAGAAAGCGCTATGGTCAGATCAGAAAGCGCGGCGTCTGCTTCCTGCTGCGTGGCATTGTCGTCTCCGCTGATTTCTTTTGCCGCGGCAAGGGCCGTCTTCAGGGCGGCGAGCGATCCGGAGGTGTAAATCGTCTTCCCGGCTTCTGTTTCGGCTTCGGCTATTTTGGCGGAAAGAGCACTCTTATCAGCCCGGTCTGCCAGTGCGTTGTAGGCGCTGTTCAGCGCTGCCAGCGCCTCGTCCGTTTCCTGCTGCGAAGCGTCCGCCTTTTCGGCAACGGCTTTGGCATTGTTCAACGCTTCCGTAAAGGCCTCCGCCGTTTCGGGCGTCTTGTTCCGGAGGTCGGTTCCGCCGATTTCGCCGATCCGCCGGTTCAGCTCCGTTTTATCCGCTTTCAGAACGAGGCCGGCAAAGGCCTGTTCCAACGTACCCAGCGCATTGTCCACGTCCGCCTGCGACACATCGTCGCTGGCCGCGGCTTCGCGAGCCGCCTCCAGCGCCGCACGGAATGCGGCTGCGCTGGCATCGGTATAAGCCTGCAAGTCTGTTTCTTCCACTTCTGCGATCTTTGCGTTCAGATCTGTCTTGTTCCCGAGCCGGACCAACGCCTCCACATCCGCCTTCAGCTCGTTCAGCGCATCATCCACTTCCGTCTGTGTTTTGGCATTGTCATCCGTTTGCAGGGCTTCGAGAATGCCCTGCGCTTTTGCCAGCGACGCCGCATATGCCGCCCATGTAGAAGCCGTATATTCGGACTGCTGTCCGATCTGCAGTTCTTCAAGATAATCCCGCAACTCCGTCGGATTGGTCCGGACTGGGAGAGATACTTCCGCCGTCAGTGCAACATTGTAAAGATTTACAAGCTCTGCCGGAAGCCCCTGCGGAAGACCGATAAATACAAACGTACCGCCATACACGCCGTCAAAGTCTTCCGGAGCAAACCATTCCACTCCGTATACGCTGCCGAGGATGTTCATGGACGGATGTTCCGCCGACAGATCGGTCAAAACATCCAGACGCGATGTCGCTTCTTCGTAAGATTTCGTAAACGCAGAATCGGCCGCAACCGGGATGTACTGCCCTGCCTGGTCTGCGGGAGGGATCTGATCGAATTGTGCCGCAAGGATATAATTGAGATGCAGGTTCTTGAGCTCTCCCTCTTCCGTTTTATTTGTGTAACGGATATACCGGCCTGTGACCGGCTGCTGCAAAAACAGCGCGAAACTGACGTAATGATCCGTAAAATACGGGGCGTTTTCGGCGATGTACCCGCCGTTGGCAGCAATACTGCTTTCGGTGAGATTGAAACTCTCCGCCCCGTCGCGCTGTTTTACTTCCCATACGGTCGTCCACGAATCGGCGCCGTCGCCGATTTCGATCTTGCTGCAATACAGCCCCGGCGTAGCTCCCCAAATGGAACTCAACTGCAGATAGTTGATCGTCTGCGGCTGCCCGAGGTCGATCTGCAGATACTGATAATTGCTGTCGGCTGTAAATGCCGCAGCCGTATCCGAACGCATCGTGCCGCCTGCAATGTAGGAAAGCAGATCCTGCAAGGCGATATTTCCTCCGGCCCAGCTGTTGGCGATGCTCCCGCTGAATCCTTCCCCGCAGGAAGCCGTTGCACCCTTGATGTAATTTTCGCTGCCGATATAGTACGTTTCGCTGGTTACATCGGAATACTTTCCGTCTTTATACGCCACCGCGCTGACGACATGGGTGCCCGTTCCCAGCGTGATGCCGTCCTCATACAGCGCAGCCGTATCTTTCGTCGGGACGGAGCCGTCCGTCGTATAATAGATGTCTGCGCCCTCTGCAGCAGTCTGCAGGGTCAGCGTACCGAGGCGGCTGTTCCCCCAGCGGTCAAAGACGATGTCATCCTCAAAATACACGCCGCCCTCTCTGGAAAATACCGGAGCCGCATCCGCGAGATAATTGTTGACCGACACATCCGCACCGTATGTCTGGTCTTTGACCTCTTGAATGACCACCGTCGCTTTGACTGCGACGCGATATAAATCCGCATATCCTTCCGGAATGGTTTCCGGCACGCCGTAAAAGTAAAATGTACCGTTCGTATTTTCGGTAAAGTTCTCTGCCGACCATTCGAGCGCAACGGTATCGTCACCGATCTGCATGTCCGGATATTCGGCCGCAAGGTCTTCCAGAATCTGCTCTTCGGAAACTTTTGCGTCGTAAACCTTGTTCACTTCTTCCGGGACCGGAATGGTCTTTGTTGTATATTGCGGCGCTGATTCGGGAATCTGCGAAAAGTTAGCCGCTAAAATGTAATTGAGATCCAGGCGCTGCAAGTCTCCTTCCGCCGACGCGTTCGAATAGCGGATATACTGCCCGGTAGCGGCCTGCGGCAGGAACAGCGCAAAACTGACGTAATGATCCGTAAAAAACGGAGCATTTTCGGCAATGTACCCGCCGTTGGCCGCTATACTGCTTTCCGTAAGATTCAAATAATCCGTTCCGTCGCGCTGCTGCACTTCCCACACGGTCGTCCAGGAATCGGCGCCGTCGCCGATTTCGATCTTGCCGCAATACAGGCAGGCATTGGCTCCCCAAATCGAGCTCAGCTGCAGATAGTTGATCGTCCGCGGCTGTCCGAGGTCGACCTGCAGGTATTGATAACCCGAATCGGCAAGGAATGCCGCGGCCGTATCCGAACGCATTGTGTCACCGGCGATGACCGAAATCAGATTTTCCATGTTCAGGCCCAGTCCGCCCCAGCTGTTGGCGATGCTCCCCGTAAAACTTTCCCCGCAGGAAGCCGTTGCGCCCCGGATGTAGTTTTCACTGCCGATGTAGTACGTTTCACTTGTGACATCAGAATATTTTCCGTCTTTATACGCCACAGCAGTGATCGTATGCGCACCGTTTGCAAGGTCGATGCCGTCGCTGTAACGGGTTCCGGTCTCGGCGGTGGGCAAGCTCCCGTCCGTCGTATAATAAATGTCCGCGCCCTCCGCCGCAGATTGCAGGGTCAGCGTACCGAGGCGGCTGTTCCCCCAGCTGGCAAAGACAATGTCATCCTCGAAATATACGCCGCCCGGTCTGGAAAACGTCGGTGCCGCATCCGGCAGATACTGGTTGTATGCCTCGGCGGCCAATGCCGACGGACTCAGAAAGACCGCCGCTGCGCCGCAGCTCAATACAAAGCAAAACAACAAAAGTGGCAGCAAAATCTTCTTACACAACGGTTTCATCAAAAAATCTCCCCTTCTGAATTTTTTTATTGCAAGGCGATTTCAGCGATCTGAAAGATATACGTGCCGAATTCATCCTCGCCGAGTTCTGTAGCCAACATCCTGAAATACTTTGCCCGAATCCTCCGCCCGAACGGAAATGCGATCGCTTCCGCCCCGTCAGGAACGAAATCCGTGTATTCGGCGATCGTCTGCCAGATGACGCCGTCGTCGGAATACTGCAGCTTGAACGCCCGCGGGAACCCGTAGACGACCCCGCCGTTTTCCGGACGCGGCGTAACGGTCATTCCCTTGGCCGAGCCTTTGGACGGCAACGCGATCGCTTCGCAGAACCATTTCCCGGAATGCCATTCGTTCAGCCCCGTCACGCTGTGTCCGACCGAAGAATAAAAGGTGGCGCCGTCTCCGTCGACGGCTTCCAAAGCGCTCCGATATTCGCTCGCGGTCGACAGAGCCCAAGCGGCGGGAGCCTCTCCGCCTTCAAACCCGGGGTCGGTCACGAGGCGTTCCCGCAGCCCCTTTTCCTCGTCAAACACCTCTTGCAGGCTGAACACGATCTGCTGGAATTCCGTGTTCCACTTTCCCCAGGAAAAACCGCCTTCCGAATACGCATAGCATACGAACTGCGGAGATGACAGATCGATGTGCCCCTGACCGTCGCCCGTGATCCCGATGTTGTGAAGATATTTCTTCGCAGCCGCATCGTTCACTTCGGCTTCTTTGAAGTTTTTCCCGTCGTAGGAATAATAGATCTTCACCCGGGAACGATAGCTCATCCTGTCAGCCGTCGTTACGCCGATCCAAAGATCGTAATCTTCGGCATATTTCACATCGAGCGAATCTTCATCGGCATCCTTTCCGCCGACGACCACGCCGTATTCACAGAGCGTCAGGGGGAAATTTTCGTTGGCATCGCCGATCGTAAGCCTCGTCTGATTGACGACCTGTCCGTTGCCGAGCATCCCTTTATACGTATAATAGATATACAGTTTTTCGCCGTAGATCACGACGCTCGGCTCTCCGATCCCGTAATGCTCCGCGTTGGACCCGTACACGATGACGGGCTTCACGACATTTCCTCCCCACCCCTGTCCGTTCCAGCGGTCCCATTGCCCGTCCGGCGATGAGGCCCTGGCGCAATACACATTGTTGTAGCGCCCTTGGCTTTCGATGGTCGATGTATAGAACATATAATAGTAGCCGCCCATATGGATCACGGCAGGATCACAGACGGAAAATGCTTCTTCCGTTCCTGCAAGCGGCGCGAGGCTGACATATTCTTCTGACCATGTTTCCCCGTAATCCCCGGTCGACCGGTATGTAAGCACATCCCAGCAATGCGCATACTCGCTGCCCTCGGGCAGGCTGGAAAACCATGCTTCCAGCATTCCCTGTTCGTTATACATCATCGTCGGACCGTAGCGATAACCGGTCTCGTTGACGGGTTGATAGATCGTGCTGCCTTCGCGGATCTCCGCGGACAGGGCCCAGGTCCTCCCTCGTTCCAAAACGCCGCTGACCAAAATAAAACCGACGAAGAGCCCCGCGGAAAGAACCAGGCAAAGGCCAAAAGCGCACCATCTGAGCACCTTATTCCTCATCCGCCTTTTCCTCCTTTTTTCTGACGATCAACGGATAAACGGCGAGAACGACTGCCGCTCCCAAAAACACGACCGCAAAAGCAAGCATGACCGCACCCCAGGTACCGTACCTGGCCATCGCATTTTCCGGCTCCGCAGCAGGCGCGGCCGTTTCCCCCAACAGGCGCTGGAACGTTTCGGTCGCCGCCGCGATTTCGCTTTCCGTAGCCTCACGGCCATGCGCCTGAAATTCCGCCATCTGCGGAAGATAGTTGCCCCCGGAATCGGCATAGGAAGAAGTGATGGACAGCCGGATCCCCGTCGCGGTAACAGGAGAGCCAAACACCTTGACATGCCGCGTATCCGATACCGGTTCGTCTGTATAAGAGGCTCCTTCGACCGCAAAAAAGTTTTCCCCGTCGAGCGTCCATTCCAAAACGAACGACTTCGGGAAGCCGTAGTGATCCGCTAACTGCGATTCGAGGATAACCCCCGTTACATATTGCGGCGACGAGAATGTCAGAAGCACCCACTCTTCGCACGCCTCTTCATTGACCCCGCTTCCCCATTCGGCACACCATTGTGTGGACAAAAGCCCGTCATTGACGTTTGCCACGCCCCAGTCTTTTTCGGGCATGTTCGAACTGGAAGCCGACGCCTCAGAGTCGATGACGGGATCGTTGACCACGGGGATCCGCTCGATCTCCGCATCCGCTTTGACGGCGTTTTCGATCTCGACGGCGGTGGCATTGCGGACAGTTGCCGAAATCTCTGCCAAAGAAATCAGGTAATTTCCGTCCGGATTCTGATTCCGCGCAGTGACGGAAATCCGGATATAACGGGTAACTGTGTTAACGGCAAACGTTTCTTCCGCCGTTCCTTGCAGCGGATAATCGCGAAAAGAAAAACCTTCGATTTCCGGCCAAACATCTCCCGTTATCCCCCACCCGATGGTAAAATCGGCCGGGAAGCAGATGCGATCTGCATTCGGCGTAAGATGAATCGCCTCCACTTTCTTCACGCTGCCGAAATCCAACAGGATCCACTCGTTGCAGGCCGGATTTTTTTCATCGGCCCATTGGCTGTACCACGCTGTAGACGCATCGCCATCGGTCAGATTTTCGCTCTGATACCGGTCATCGGCCAGCGTGGATGAAACAGCAACGGAAAATTCCGAGGCCGCCTCCGCCCGGATCCCCTGAACGGAAAACGCAACCAGCCCTGCCGCCATTAAAAGCATCACCAAAAAGAGAACTTTTTTCATCTTGATCTCCTCCGCATGAGTACGACGGCAACAGCCACGCCCGCCACGGTGACAGCGCCGGCGATCCCGCCAGCCAAAGCATACGACGCCGCAGGCGCGTGATAAACAGAATCCAAAATCGCAAGCGTATTGCTATCCACCCCGTTCCGGCCAACGACAACGGTCAGAATGACCTTTGCGCCAAGGCTTTCGTCACTTTCCGGGTAGCATACGATCTCCGTGTTATAGCTGCCGCTCGATTCATACCGAAGAGTGAGCGTGCCGCCGGAAAGCTCACCCGCATCCGCACTGAAACAGAGAGGTTCGTGCCCGGTATAATAAAACAATTCCGCCAGATCGATCTGTATGGTTTCGCCTGACGCGGCCGACTTTTCGACGCGGTCGGTCACGGGCAGAACAAACACTTTGTCTCCGCCCTGCACGGCGATTTCAAAAGTGATCTGTTTTCTGCAAAAGTCATTCAGCCAGGCCGTCACCGTAACGTTGTATCTTCCTGCGGGCACTCCGGCAAGGTCCGCACGGTACATGTTTCCTTCAACACTTCCGATACCGCTCGACGAATAATGCAAAGCGCCTGCCTCGCTCGAAAAGTATTCCTCCAAATTGAAGGAAACGATCTCCTCGCCGGAGTAGATTCCGTTGGGAATGGAGACCGCCGTAATCACAGAAGAATCGGCTGACTCGGAAGGCAAAGGATCACGAACTGATTCGGGATACGGCGAAGAAAAAACGCGCATTTCGTTCAAAGAAACCGCATAACTGCCGTTTTTGACGGTCGTTTTGGTCAAAACGCCGATCCCGATCGCCTTGGCGAAAACGGGCTGATCGAACACAAAAGCATTCTCCCCGCCGGACGGTTCGAACCCATGGTAGACCTGATTGGGAACGATGTACCAATCGGATCCGTCCGGCGAATAAACGACGGCAAAATCCTGTGGAAATCCGTAGATGTTCCCCTCGTCAGAACTGCCCCACAGCGACAGTTTCCCGACGATCTGCGGGGCCGAAAACGAATAGGCCACCACACCGTCACAAGCAGCGCTGTCAGAAACATAGTCGGTATACAGATCGGATATCACTTCCCCGCCGTCTTTTCCGCAAACCGTATTCACGCCGTCCAACAGAGCCTCGCTCCGGTGCGCGCCGTCCGAGCAGATGACCGTTCCGGAAGTGATGTCGCGGTAATAATCCAGCCCGTCGAGCGCAGGCCCCTCTGCGGTAAATGCCGTGATCTCGGCGATCTTGACGAGAGAATACCCATTGTTATCGGGGGCGCTCTTTTCCATGACCGTAACACGAAGTTTTTCCGCGCTTTGCAAAGGCACATGGCATACGACGACTTCTCCGGCCGCCATATCCCTGTATCGCCCCGCTTCGGCCCACGCTCCGGCGCCGTCGCCGAGCTCCACCAGAATATCCCGCGGCACATAGTCGTTTGCCATGCAGATCTCGATGCGGGATACGATCTTTTCCCCGCCAAAATCCAACGTCATACCCGGCGCATCGGCATAACAGTCGTCCGCCTTCCCCCACTGGGCGTACCATGCCGTTGCGGGATCTCCGTCGATCGCATTTTGCGGGCGTGTCAATGCCGGATTATCCGGTGCTGCTTTCCACTCGCCCGAATAGGCTTCGATCGAAACTGCGAGTTTTTCTTCGGCGGCGGCACGCAAAAAATACGCCCACCCGAACAACGAAAGAATCAAAACGCAGAATATAACCGCGGCGCCCCGCCTTACTGTTTCAGTCCTCAAAAACATTTTCCTCCTTTAGATTGACGATCGGGAACATAACGTGATCCGAGCAGACCCCGTCCGCCAAAAATTCGTAAGAAAAGCGAGTATCTTCGTTGTTTTTCACGATCCAAAACGCAAGAGTATTGATCCCTTTTTTCAAATGAACGGAAAGTTTATGGATCGTTTCATGATAAAACATTTCGTTCCCGCTGCGTTCGGCGAGGAGTTCTCCGTTCAGCCAAACGCGGATAGGGGTATTCCGGCCGATCTGCAACCCCAAAGAGCATTCTTCAGCCGCCCGGAAACAGGTCCGGAACAGATACGCCGAATTGCCGCGAAAACCAGTGCATTGCTGAAGCCGGACGATGTCTTCCGCAGTATCGGCGATCTTACTCGGCATCAAACTTTTCCCGGTCAGAATCGCCTTGACATCGACCGACTCGTCCGGAAGACACGAGATATGAAAACAACGCAACGTATCCATAAAATCGTCGCCGCCGCCCGGAATGTATTTCCAGTAGCTTTCTCCCGCTTTCAACGGAGGCACGGAAACATTGTTTTTCCAAAACGGCCCGTGGATCTGCCAGCGGCGCTTCCCTGAAAGGCCGAAACGCCCGATCTTACGGCCGGAAAACCATATCTCCCCCGGCATGGCTTCCGGCAGCAACGTCTCTGTCGGCGGAATAAAAGCCCATGTACGGATATACCCTTCCGGGAGCAGATCAACCGTAAAGTGCTCCGATTCCAAAACGGCGGGAGGCGTAATTTTTAAAGTGATTTCGGCGTTGCGGATCTCCCGATCAGACCGCATGCGCAGAATTATTTCACAGCGCTCGCCGAACCCGATCGACGGACTTCCTTCCTGCTGAATGATGATCCCTTTCGCCGCCGCCGGCTCGGAGGCAAACCGGATAGCCAGGTCGGCAACATCGCGGGAGAGAACGCTGATGCGACGATCTGTGCGCCCGGACCGCACCCCCAGCTTATATTCGGCGTCTTTGACGCCGCAGAGACGGACAACTTCTGCCCCGCCCAACAGGATCCCGACAACGGAGCCGACGGTTGCGCCGGTGCAATCGGTATCAAACCCGCAGTTGACCGCCGCCATGATCGCACCGAGAAAGTCTCTGTCGTTTTTCAAAAGTGCAGCGACGATGATGGATATGTTCTGATGCACCATGGCCGATTCGCTGTGGCCGTAATCGCGAAGAATATGATCCATGACGGAATCCATATCTGCATATTCACGATTCCAACGGAGCACATCCGAAATTGCGCTTTTCAGCCTGGAGCCATCCGGCAGATATTCCAGCGCCCGGCGGATCAGTTCTTCTACGCGGCCGCCCCCGAAAGCAAGGCTTTCAAGCACCGCCAAAAACACTTCGCCGTAATACGATTCGCCCCCCTCACGATGATCCACCGAGGCGTCCATCTTCGCATACTTTGCCGCCGCTTCGGCATTTTCGGGGAAAAGGCAGGCCCACAGTTCACTGCGGATCGGCGCCCCCATCCCCTCATTGAAATACTCGTTGTTGAACGAGCCGGAAAGCGGAGGCATAATGCCCTTTCTGTAATTCTTTTTAAAAAAGGCATATTCACCCGGCGCGTAATCACAGTTTGCATTGAAAGAATCCGCATAATCGGCAGCAGTAACGCCCATCCCTTTCTGTTCCAGTAAATCCAGCCATAAGATCTGCAGATCCAAATCGTCGTTCGGAAGCATGTTTTCCAAAAAAGCAGAAGAATATTGCAAATTCATTCGCTGTTTCATGCCTTCATACGGCGCACCGATGTTGCCGCCGATGCATTTGCCGAGCCAACAACCGAATACGCGGTCACGAAACACAGCTTCATTTTTCATCATATCGTCATCCTTTCAAGCCGCTCATTATAACGCTTTCGATAAAATATTTTTGTGCCACAGTAAACAAAACGAGTGGCGGAAGTGAAAAAATCACACAGGCAGCGAACACAAACGGAATCCCTCCGATATCGCCGGAAGAAGTATTCAACGTCGTAACGCCGAGCGCAAGCGTCCACATCTCTTTCGTGTTCAGATACATCAGCGGATTCATCAGGTCATTCCAGACGCCGACGAATGCGCCGATCCCTACGGCGACCAAAATAGGCGTTGCCGAGGGCAAGATGATGCGCAGAAATATACCAAAATCATTCGCCCCGTCGATCTCGGCGCTTTCATTGAACTCTTTGGGCAACGTCCGAAGATATTGCGCAACGAGAAATATATTGACGGCACCGCCCCCGCACCACATCGGCCAAATCAGCGGATGCAGCGTATTGAGCCAATGCAGATCCGAAAAAATCGTATACAGCGGAATCATCGTGACCGTCGACGGGATCATCATCGTTCCGAGAACGATTGCAAAGACAATATTTCTCCCCGGAAAGCGGATCCGCGTGAAGCCGTATGCGACCCAGACCGAACTCAAAACCGTACCGGAAATCGTTCCCAATTCCAAAAGCACGGTATTTTTGAACCAAAGCCACCAATACGATGTGCCGTTGTATTCTCCTACCGCTTCAAATATTTCCGCGTAATTTTTCCATTGGGCCACTTCCGGCCAAAATCGCGCCGGGACCAACGTCGCTTCGTTCGTCGTCATCAGGCTGCGTGAAACCAGCATAAAGATCGGGAAGCAGAAGATCACGGCGCAGCAGATCAGCAAAAAGTATAAAACACCGGCAAAAACGCACTTTTTCTTTTTGACAGAATTCATCTTGCGCTGTCCCCTTCGTAGTACACCCATTTATTCGTTTTGAAAACGACCAGCGTCATTCCCATGATGATCACAAACAGGAACCAGGCCATGGCGCTGGCAAGCCCCATTTCCCAATAGGAAAGGCCGTAAATATAAATGAGGTAGGCCAACGTGCTGGTAGCCCCGTTAGGCCCTCCGGATGTGATCACGTAGACCGGAGTAAAAATCTGCATGGCGTTGATGATTCCCATGACCAGATTGTAAAAAATCGTGGGCGTAGTCATCGGAATCGTTACATGAAAGAGCGTCCAAAACGGCCCGCCGCCTTCGATTTTTGCCACTTCGTAATACGTTTCGCTCACGGAACGGAATCCGGCCAGCCAGATCAGCATCGAAGATCCCATTCCCCACAGGCCATACAGGATCAAGGAAAACATGGCCGTATTTTCCGCCGCAAAAAAGGGAAACCGCGGCATCCCCAACGCTGTCAGGATCCGATTGTAAATTCCATATGTATGGCTGAACAAATCGGTGATCAATACTCCCGAAGCAACAGCCGGCAAGATCACCGGAAGATAAAACAGCGCCCTGAAAACCTTGATCCCTTTTAAGTTCGCACTCAGTGCAAGCGCCAGAAAAAACGAACAGAACAGCCCGAGCGGAACGGAAACAAACGCATACAGAAACGTATTGCCGACGGATTTAACAAAAAACGGCTCGCTCCACATGGATACAAAATTTCGCACCCCGATCCAGACGGGAGAGGTGATGTTGTCGTACTCTGTAAAACTGTAATACAGAGACTTACACAACGGCAGGATCGTAAAGAGAGCGAGACCGACGATCACGGGCAGCAAAAATATGTACCCGGTCACCGTTTTCCGCCATTGATTTTTCGCCTTACTGGAAATATTCATAACTCTCCGTTCAGCGCAGCGCATTGGTCAAAGAATTTTCATACATTGTCCAGGTTTCCGAAGAAATCGTTCCGACGGAAGACAGAATCGGGCTGGTAACTTGTTTGTTCAGCGCATCGATCAGCTTATTGGCTGCCGAAGGTTCGGCAAGATACGTGGAAATGGGATAAACTTTGACGACGTCTGTTTCCTGCAAAAACGCCTGATAATTCAGCCCTTCTTTCGGCTGCGATGTCCAGTCGGGGCTGGCGGCCAGCGCTCTCAGAGCGGGAACAACGTTGCCTGTTTTGGCCAGGATCGTCTGCCCCTCCGTGCTCATGATATAAAACAGAAAACGCAAAGCAATCTCTTTATGCGGACTGAGTGCAGATACAGAATACCCGCTGGCCCCCAGACTCACGACATGGCGATCCATATCCGGTACATGCACTACATTCCACTTCTCAAGGGATCTGTTGATCGTGGTCGCATCGCTCCGGACCCCGAAATACATGCCGACATTGCCACTCGTAAAACTGAGTCCGGTATTGCCGAAAGTGTTCAAAATCACCCCTTCCTGCACAAGTCCGCGCAATTCGGTATACGCATCGCGCGCAGCCGCATCGATCGAACCGGAACTTCCGTTTTCATTCAGGATGGATCCGTTATGCCCTTCAAAATATTGCAGCATGGTTACCGGCCAGTTCAGACGCATATCGATGCCGGCACGCAGCACGGTTCCGTCCGTATCGGTATCTACCAAACCTCTCGCGGCTTCGATCATTTCGTCCCAGGTCCAATCTTCTGTAGGATAGGCCACGCCAGCAGCATCGAACACTTTTTGATTGTAGTAGAGAACGACCTGCGAATATTCTCTGCCCAGCATATGGATCTCATCACCCACCCTGCCGACCTCCAACACTTCGTCGTAGATCAGGTCAGTCGAAAAATCGTATGTGTCCAGGTATTCGTTGAGCGGAACCGTAATATTTTTGGACGCAAAATAGCCGACGAGCGAATCGAGCGTAAAAAACAGATCCGGCAACGCCCCGTTCGACGCCTGGGCGATCAGTTTATCGCTGTAATTGCCGCTGTACGATTCAACTTTGAATTCGAGTGAAACGTCCGGATTGGCAGCTTTGAATCCAGCGATGAGATTGTCCATCATGGTATGTTCGTCTGCATTTTCCTCAATCCCTACGCGAAAAACATTTTTCGATGTATGGCCTCCGCCCGGGCTGTCCCCACAGCCGGCCAACGAAAAAGCCAGGCCCAAAACGGCAAGCGCCAAAAGCAGACGGCTCATCCATTTTTTCATAGCAATTTCCTCCAAATATAACAACTTTGATTCAATTATAAATCCTGCAAATGTAAAAATCAATGGGAGTCTTTCGCCAAATATTGGGAAAAATCCCCCGCTCCTCGGATCCGCAAATCCGAGGAGCGGGGGAAATCAATCGCGTTATTTTAACTTTTTTTCCGCATTTGCAGGCGGTACTGCATCGGCGTTATGCCCATTACCCTCTTGAACAGGCCGTAGAATGTTTTTGCGTCGCAATAACCCGCTTCCAGCATGACAGAATTGACGGGCATATCGGTCTCCGCCAACAACTTACAGCTTTTTTCAATGCGCTTTTGCTGAACATAATGAGAAAAGCCCACCCCCATTTTCTGATGAAACAGGCGCGAAAAACTTTTCGGACTCATGTAGGCGCGCTGCGCAAATTTACTCAGGGATATGGCCGACGCATCCGAGTTGGAGATACTTTCCGATATTTCGTCGAGCACCGTCTGCAACAGCCAGCGGGTGTCTTTTGTCTGTTCTTCTTTCAAAGCATCGCAGAAAATTTTCGTGAGCAATACGATCAGATAATGTTTCAGGCAGCTGATACAGCCGTATTTGTGCTGAACGTATTCCCACAACATCAGTTCAATCAGCCGCCGATAACTCTCTTCCGTTTCGCAAAGATGCAAAAACGTAATATTGTGAGAATCGAAAAATAAATTTCTGAAAACCGAAAGTTTAATGATTTCGTTTGCATTGTATTCATTGATCATGCTGCCATCAATGAACCCTGGCATGAAATTGATATTGATCCATTTCAACGATCCGTTTTCCCGTTCCGGATAAAACGTATGATTGGTGCCAGAACCCAGAACAAACAATTCTCCTTTATGAATAGGCAACTCGTGGCCATTGATCACATGAATCCCGATCCCTTCCGTTACATAAAAAATCTCAAGAAAATTGTGCGTATGTTCGGGCAGCATTCCGGGAATATAAACCGATTCGTTGATGGTAATCTGCTCGCCTTCGCGGGCGAACTCCTGAAAATTGTATTCATGCATGGTATATTTACCAACTTTTCTCAGAAATTCAATGCGGCTGATCCGCAGAGCATTGCTCCATCGCGGAGCGGAGTTTTTTTGCAAATTCGCCGGGCGATCGCAGGCCGGAGAGCAGTTTCCTGTAAAAGCCCGCCACGTCGGCGTCGCCCAGGATGTAATACACCTGGCTGTTTTCCAGCGCGATCTTGCAAAGCAGCTCTTTTTCGCGGTCCGTCCATTGCGCCACTTTTTCTATTTCGCCGATGACGGTATGGGTGCGCGCGAAATTTCGGCTCCCGCTCAGCGCGAGGATCCAATCGAGCTTTTCCTTTTCTTCGTCGTTGCGGCGGCGGTCGAATTCTTCCGTTTCGCGCTTATCGGCATAGTACGCGTTTTCCAGGACCTCGGCCGCGGCGGTGCGGTCGATCATCGCCTTGACCAGCCGGTCCAGCTCCTTCCCTTCCGAATAATCGGCGGGCGCATAGTAACGGATGCGCCCCTCGCGCATCATCTTGTGCACCTTGGTCTTATCTTCGGTGCGCGGGTCGTATACGCCGACGGAAGAACCGCCGTATGTATTCACGAGCTTCATGCAGGGGACATCGGTATCGCTGTCTCCGATGTAGATCATGTTGCGGAAGGGAACGCGGATCTCTTCGGGCGGGAACGAATCGTTGACGGCGGGGTCGTTGACGTCGAGCACGCCCTTTTCGATGCGGAACAGGAACTGCGTCTTGTTCGTGTAATTGACCACCTGCGCCGGCCAGACGGCCACGCCCTTTTCATTATAATAATAAGAATTGGCGTAGATACGCTCGAACGCCCCGTTCTTCGCGACGGCGGTGCCCTCGATCATCTCGCGCAGGCCCGAAGAGATGATGTAATGTTCGACGATCACGTCCCGCGCGCGGCCGTACGCGCGGATGCGTTCGAACCAGCCGTCCACCCCGGGGAACAGCTTGATCTGCGCGCCGTATTCGGCCAGCTTTTCTTTCGTGAACAGGACCTGCCCCTCGGCCTCCTCCTTCATGCGGAACATATAGGCGAGGTTCTGGTCCATCTCCTTCTGTTCGGCCAGCCCGTTCGAATCCCGCCAGAATTTTTCGACGTCCAGCCCGACCGACTGGATGAACCCCTGCGCCTGCATGTCGTCGGGCGAAAGGGTCTTGTCAAAATCGTAGCAGATCGCCACGACGGGGCGGTCTTCCTTTTTCTTCCGTTCAAACTGCTTTTCGCTCATCGGTCCCCCTCTTGTACCGCGGAAAAAAATTTTTCCTCCATTATACCCTCCGGGCGGAAAAATGTCAATCCCCGCCCGCGCCACGGCCCCGCCGCGGCGCGGGCAAAGCCCCGCAAGAGCGCGCAGACAACGGCCGCCCCGCCCCTGCGAAAAGGCGAAAGAGCGCCGGAGCAGAAAATTTTTCGGCGGGCGGGCCCGAACGGCTGACAATCCGGCCGATTTATGTTATACTGAAAGGGTGCCTTTCCGCGCGGCGTCTGTCTGCGCAGAAAGGCGCCGCACACGAAAGCACATTTTACGGAGGCAAACGATTTGAGCGGCTTTTTCGGCGTTGCATCTAAAAAAGACTGCGTATTCGACCTGTTTTTCGGAACGGACTACCACTCGCACCTCGGCACCAGGCGCGGGGGGATGGCCGTTTACGGCAAAGACGGGTTCAACCGCGCCATCCACAACATTGAAAACGCACCCTTCCGCACGAAGTTCGAACGCGATTTCGAGACGATGCACGGCACCCTCGGCATCGGCTGCATCTCGGACAGCGAGCCGCAGCCCCTGCTGGTGCGCTCGCACCTGGGCAATTTTGCCATCGCCACGGTCGGGCGCATCAACAACACCGACGAACTGGTCAAACAGGCATTCGACGGGGGCACGACGCACTTTCTGGAAATGAGCGGCGGAAGCATCAACGCCACCGAACTGACGGCGGCGCTGATCAACCGCGGTTCGACCATCGCCGAGGGCATCCGTTACGCGCAGAGCGTGATCGACGGGTCGATGTCCATCCTGCTGCTCACGCCCGACGGCATCTATGCCGCGCGCGACGCCAAGGGGCGCACCCCCGTGGTGATCGGCAGAAAGGCGGACGCGCGGTGCGTGGCCTTCGAATCCTTTTCGTACCTCAACCTCGGTTACGAACGCGTCCGCGAACTCGGCCCGGGCGAGATCGCCTTCGTCACCGCGGACGGCGACGAAACGGTCTCTCCGCCGCTCGGCGAGACGCGGATCTGCACCTTTTTGTGGGTCTACTACGGCTACCCCGCCTCTTCGTACGAGGGGCTGAGCGTGGAGCAGATGCGCTACAACTGCGGCGACATGCTCGCCCGGCGCGACAACACCCCCGCCGACAGCGTGGCGGGCCTGCCCGATTCGGGCACGGCGCACGCGATCGGCTATGCGAACCGCTCACACATCCCGCTGGCGCGGCCCTTCGTCAAATACACGCCGACCTGGCCGCGCTCGTTCATGCCGCAGAACCAGAGCCGCCGCGACCTGATCGCGCACATGAAGCTCATCCCCATCGACGACATGATCCGCGGCAAACGGCTGATCCTGATCGACGACTCGCTGGTGCGCGGCACGCAGATGCGCGGCACGGCCGATTTTCTGTACCGGAACGGCGCCAAAGAGGTGCACATCCGCCTCTCCTGCCCGCCCCTGCTGTTCGGCTGCCCGTACCTGAACTTTTCGCGCTCGACGTCGGAAATGGAACTGATCGCGCGGCGCAAGATCGCCGAGCTCGAAGGGCCGAAAGCAGACCTTTCCCCCTACCTTGACCCCGATTCGGCGCAGTACGCCGCCATGGTCGACGCCATCCGCGGAGAACTCGGCTTTACCTCGCTGAAATACCACCGCCTGGACGACATGCTCGAATCGACCGGCCTCCCGCACTGCAAATGCTGCACCTACTGCTGGAACGGGAAAAAATAACTTTTTACAAACGCACAGCCCCGCCGACGGCGGGGCTGGTTTTCTTTCGGCTAAGGAAGCGGCTTATCGTTCCGTCGCCTTTTCCTTAATATTTATAATAGAATCGGGAATATGGCGCGCCGGCGGGGCTGCCGGGCAGGCATTCCTGTTACCGGCCGGGCTGCCGGGCAGGCATTCCTGTTACCGGCCGGGCGCGAAGAGGCGGGCGTACGCGCTTTGGTATTCGCCCGAAAGGATATGTTCCCACCACGGGCGGTGGGCAAGGTACCAGCGCACGGCGGCGCGCAGGCCTGCGGCAAAGTCGGTTTCTGGCTCCCAGCCCAATTCTTCGCGCAGCCGAGACGCGTCGGCGGCGTAACGGCGGTCGTGCCCGGGGCCGGCGGCCCCGGGGCGGCTGCGGCTCCGCGGAAGGCCGAGTTCTTCGAGGATGAGCCGCACGACGTCGATGTTGCGCCGCTCGCAGTGCGCGCTCACATTGTAGACGCGGCCCGCCCGCCCCGCCTGCAGGATCCGGTCGACGGCGGCGCAGTGGTCGCGCACGTGCAGCCAGTCGCGCACCTGCAGGCCGTCTCCGTACACGGGCAGCGGCTCTCCCCGCAGGGCGGAGACGACCATGCGCGGGATGAGCTTTTCGGGGAACTGGTACGGCCCGTAGTTGTTGGACGAGCGGCTGACGGTGACGAACATGCCGTAGGTGCGCGCATACGCGGCGCACAGCAGGTCTGCCCCCGCCTTGGACGCGGCGTACGGGCTGGAGGGCCGCAGCGGCGCGTTTTCCGCGCTGCGCCCCTCCGTTCCGTCCAGATCGCCGTACACCTCGTCGGTGGAGACGTGGTGGAAGCGCTCCACTCCGTGCCGGCGGCAGGCTTCCAACAGCGCCTGCGTGCCCGCCGTGTTGGTGCGCACGAATACAGAGGGGTCGGCGATGGAACGGTCGACGTGGCTCTCCGCCGCGAAATGGACCACGGCGTCCGGCCGGTGCTCTTCCAGCGCGGCGTCCAGCGCGGCGCCGTCGGCCACGTCGGCGCGCACGAAGGCGAAGCCGGGTGCGCCGCAAAAGGGCGCGAGCGTCTCCGCGTCGCCCGCGTAGGTGAGCTTGTCCAGGCAGACCAGCTCCGTCTGCGGGTGTTTTTCGCGCATGTAAAAGAGGAAATTGCTGCCGATGAACCCGGCGCCGCCTGTGACCAGTAGTTTCAAACAAATGCCCCCAATCACGCCCGCGCAGGCGGGAGCGGAAAGCGCGGGCCGCCCCGCACGCACGCCGCCCGGCCCTGCGGCCGTTTTTCCTCATTGTACCATGTGCGCCGCGCAATTGCAAGCGTTTGCGCAAACCGCCCGCGCACGGCACCCGCGGCGGACGCCGGCACATTTTTTGCTGTAATTGTTGACATTACATTATATTTGCGCTATAATGAAAGAAAAAAGGACGGAGAACTTTCCATGAAGATCACATCGCGCTTTACCGTGGCCGTGCACACGCTGCTCGTCATCCACGTGCTCGGCAAAGAACAGAAGACGACTTCCGAATTCATCGCGGCGAGCGTCAACGTCAATCCCGTCGTCATCCGCCGCACTCTGCAGAGCCTGAAAGCGGCGGGCATGGTCGAAGTGAAGGCCGGCAGCGGCGGCGCGAGCATCGCCAAAGACCTGCGCGACATCACCCTGTACGACGTGTACAAGGCCGTCGACAGCGTGGAGGGTGACCTGTTCCACTTCCACGAAAACCCGAACCCCGACTGCCCCGTCGGCCGCAACATCCACGCCGTGCTGGACGGGCACCTCGCCGACGCGCAGGCCGCCATGGAAAACGAGCTGAAAAAAGTGACGCTCGCGCGCCTGGCCGGCGAAATGGGCGCCGCGCCCGCCGAACGGGCCGAAAAGCAGAAGTCCATGCCCGTCTACTTTTTATGACCCCCGGCCGTTTGTGCCGATTCTTCTCCTGACTGCCTGACCCGCCGCGCGTTTGCCGCGCACCCTTTTCCGCCGGCAAAGCGGCGTTCTCCTCTTGCAGCCCCCCCCCCGCGAAAACTTCAGACCGACCCGAAAAGCGCGCTGTTTTTTTGCCCTTTGCAGCGCCTGCTCCTCCGCCGCCCCTGCCGGGGCGGTTTTTTTTGCGCAAAAATTTTTGAAAAAAAGTGGAAAAAAGTTTGTTGTAATGCTTGACATTACATCATCGGCATGCTATACTCTGCGTGTAGTAATCGAAATGATTACAACAAAATACACCGTTTGGAGGAAAAAGCATGAACAAAAATTCTTTCACAAGGGTCGCACTTACCAAAGGCGAGATGAACGTGTACGATTTCGGCGCCGTAAAACTGCACGCCTATAAGACCTGCGATCTCATCGACGACGAGGTGTTCTTCTTCGAAAAAGGCGGGCGCGTGGTGGCGCTGGAAGCCCCGTGCTTTTACGACAACTACGGCGAGATCGTCCAATATTTCGCGGCGAAGGGGCTTGCCGTAAACGCCATGCTCATCGCCTACCATCTGTGCGGCGGCACCTTTTTGCCGGGCGTGAAAAAATATTCCACCGCCAACGCCGTGGAATACGGCACGGCGGGAGGCGGAAAGGCGCTCGGCGACAAGTTCACGGCGGCGTTCGGGGCGGCCTTCGACGCCAAGCCGCACGAGATCACCGATGTGATCGGAGAAGGGCGCACCGACATTTGCGGGATCGGCTTCGACATCGCCGTCACGCAGGACGCGTTCGACGTCGTGATCCCCGAGATCAACGCCGTCTACACCCACATGCTCGGGCATGACTGCCATTCCATCGTGGCGGGCGCGGGGCATGCCGACGCCATCCTCGCCCGGCTGAACGGGTACCTCGAAAAGGGGTATACCCTCGTTCTGACCTCGCACTACACTCCGGAAGACCTGAAAGACGTGCAGACGAAGATCGACTATCTGCAAGACCTGAAAGGCATTGCCGCCCGCTGCAAAGACGGTGCCTCTTTCAAGGCGGAAATGCAGAAAAAGTATCCGGGATACAGCGGCGAAAACTACCTCGACATGACGGCGGGCTTCTTCTTTGCCTGACCGCGGCCGGAACGGAACCTTCTGA
>ERZ1090861.478-NODE-478-length-24308-cov-6.960252_pt1 | contig 24308 bp, 23 predicted proteins | sample MGYA00478482_ERZ1090861 | MGnify/ENA primary metagenome ERZ1090861 (study PRJEB33644, sample SAMEA5815744) | chicken gut metagenome | biome: Chicken; feature: Gastrointestinal Tract; material: Caecum | place: Ireland | collected 2019-01-01 | study: A study of the... | reverse complement strand
GCTTCCCGCGACCAGCACGTCCGCGCCCTCCCCGACTATCTCCGCCGCGTTATCTATGGTAACGCCTCCGTCGAGTTCGATAACAAAACTGCGGTCACCGCGCATTGCTCTCAGCTCGCTCAATTTGGGAAGTACGCTTCGGATAAATTTCTGTCCGCCGAACCCGGGGAAAACGCCCATCAGCATCACCACGTCGCAGATATCGAGATACGGCTCTGCAACGGACGCGGGGATATCGGGATTGAGCACTATACCGCATTTTGCGCCCGCCTTTTTTATCGTTTTCAACGTGCCTATCGGATCGTCGCTTGCCTCGGGATGAAAAGTCACGATATCGGCGCCGCTTTTGACAAAGCGTTCGACGTATCTTTCGGGTTTGACTATCATCAGATGCACGTCGAGCGCGAGCGTCGTATTACGGCGCAGCGCTTCGATCATCGGCATACCAAAGGTTATATTCGGTACGAATTCTCCGTCCATCACGTCGCAATGCACCCAATCGGCGCGCCAGTCCTCCAAAGCCTTCGCGGCAGCCCCCATAGCCGCGAAATCCGCGGACAATACGGACGGGGCTATCAATATGTCAGCCATAGCGTTTCTCCCATCTTTTCGTCATCTCGTCGTACAGCTGTACGTAACGCATATATCTCTCTTTGGGCAGTTTGCCCAGTTCGACCGCCTCTTTCACGCCGCAGCACTCCTCGACGGTGTGCGTGCAGCCGCGGAAGCGGCAGCCCGATCTGTATTCGTCGAAATCGACGTAGTAACTCTCCAACGTCGCGGGATCGAACAGCGGTATATCGTAGCGCGAAAAACCGCAGGTGTCCGCGATGCGAGTGCCGTCGGCAAGCTCTATTATCTCGACGTGCCGCGTCGTGTGCCTGCCTCTCATATGCCGTCCGAGCTCGCCCGTACGCATAAGCTCGTCGCCGCACAGAGCGTTGATAAGCGACGATTTGCCCACGGCGGACTGTCCGGCAAGGCAGAAAAACCTTCCGCGCATCAGCGCTTTCAGTTCGGCTATGCCGTCGCCGCTCGCGGCGCTCACTCCCACGACCTTGGCAAAAGCGCCGTACTCCTCGGATACCTTGCAAAACAGTTTTTCGCTGTCTTTGAGATCGCTCTTGTTGACGCAGACGATCGCGTCGAGCTGCTGCTGTACGCACCCGACGATCAGTTTATCCGTCAGCAGAAAATCCGGTTTCGGCTCGACCGCCACTACGACCGCTATCCCTTCGATATTGCTGACGTAGGGACGCGTGAGCATACTGTCCCTTGGCAGCAGTTTCTCTATCACGGGATCGCCCGACAGGTCGACGTCCACGTAGTCTCCGACGTAAAGTTCGCCTTTTTTGCGCAGTTTGCCGCGCGCAGAACAGGGATAGACTGCCCCGTCCGTTTTTACGTAAAAACAGCCTCCGGACTCCTTGATTATCTGTCCGCGCGTCAATCCCTGCATGAACCACCGTCCGAAAGATATCTGCGGCGCAGCTGCCCGCAGGCGCCGTCTATGTCCGAACCGAGCGTGCGGCGGACGGTGTTGCTCGTACCGAGCCTTGTCAATTCGTCCGAAAAAGCCTTTACGGTATGCGCGTCCGAACCTTCCAGTCCGCGTTCTGGCACGCGGTTGAGCCTGATGAGATTGACGTGACAGGGAAAGCCTCTGAGCAGCGCGGAGAGTTTCCTCGCGCAATCTTTCGTATCGTTCACGCCTCGGATGAGCGAATATTCGAATATGACTCTGCGCGACGTCTTCTTAAAATAGTATTCCGCCGCATCGACGACTTCTTTGACCGTATACCTGTTCGCTATCGGCATTATCGTGCGGCGTATATCGTCATCTGGCGCATGAAGCGAAACGGTAAGCACGGGCGCGCAGTCCTCTCCGGCGAGAGCCCTTATTTTTTCGCACAGTCCGCAGGTAGAGAGCGAAACGTTGCGCCTCGATATCCCGAGCCCTTTGTCCGAACACAGTCTGCGCAAAAACGCGACTACCTGCGCGTAATTGTCGAGCGGTTCGCCGCTGCCCATCAATACCACGTTGGTCACGCCTCTTTTTCCGTCGCGGGCGTTGTCGCGATCCGCCGCCGCCACCATGGACAGCATTTCGGAAGCGGTAAGATCTCTTATCTTTCCTTCGAGTGTGGAAGCGCAGAACCTGCACCCCATGGCGCAGCCGACCTGCGTGGACACGCACAGCGTATTGCCGTAGGAATAACGCATCAGCACGCCTTCGACTATATTGCCGTCCCCGAGCGCAAAGAGATATTTGCGGGTGCCGTCCGCCGCGGATTCGAATGTCTTTTCGACGCGGACTGACAGCGTGACCGCGCCCGCGTTCTCCAACGCTTCGCGGAAAGCTTTCGGAAGCGACGTCATATCGGATATCTCCGTTCCTTTGAGGATATATCCGCCGAGCTGTTTCGCCCTGAACGGCGGCTGAGAATACTCCGCCGCGAGCGCCTCGAGTTCCTTTTCGGTCAACTCGATAAGCGGTCTCACTCTTCCGTCCTCTTTATCTTAGCCACGAAGAATCCGTCCGATCCCTCGCCGTCCGGGAAATACTGCCTGCTTTCGACCAGTTTGTATTTGCGGTGTTCCTTTATGAACCTCTTGACTACGTCGCCGTTCTCTTCTTTGAGCAGCGTACAGGTGGAATAGATCACGTCGCCGCCCGCTTTGACGTATCTCGCGCCGTTGCAGAGTATCCTGTACTGTTCCTGCGCAAGACCGAATATCTGCGACTGTTCCTTGAACAGATAGACGTCGGGCTTTTTCGCCGCCACGCCGAGATTGGAACACGGCACGTCGCACATCACGACGTCGAAAGCGCCGAAAAACGCTTTATTGGCGACCGTCGCGTCCATCAGCCTGATATCGAGTTTGCGGCGCATACGGCGCGCGTAAGCCTGTATGAGATCGAGCCTGTGGTGATAGATATCGCACGCCGTGACGGAGACGTCCTTCGCCATGGCGGAGATATACACCGCTTTGCCTCCCGGGGCGGCGCACATATCGAGGACCTTGGCGCCGTCCTTGACCTCCGCCGTCTTGCAGCAGCGCATCGAACATTTGGACTGATAGGTAAAAAGTCCTTCGTCGAACATACCTTTGAGCGCGGGAGAATTGCGGACGAACAGACAGTCGTCGAACTCCGGGTCGTCGTCGTATTCCGCACCCGCCGCGTCCAGTTTATCCTTCATCTCGGCAACCGAAATAAGCTCGGTGTTTATCCTCATATGTTCGCGCTCGTCGGGAACGGCGGTGAGGAACGCTTCCGTCTTTTCGAACCCGTACTGCTTGATATACGCCCTTACGATCCACAAAGGCACCGACGCGGTCACCGAAAGCCTTGCCGCTTTTTCCTTGGGCGGCGCGGGCGTCTGGCGGCAGAAGTTTTTGAGCACGCCGTTGAGAAATCCGCACGAACCTGCCTTCCCGAGTTCTTTCGCGAGATCGAGGATGTTGTTGACGGCGGCGTAATCGGGGACGGAATCCATGGATCCTATGCAGTACATACCCATTTTGAGCAGCACGGTAACGCTGTTCTGCGGTTTCTTCGACGTCAGACAGCTTATGTAATAATTGAGTTTTACGTCGTCTTGCAACACTCCGTACACGAATCTCGTGACGAATTCACGGTTCTGCGCAAGACATATCCTGCGTGACAGACTTATAGAGGCATACGCCTGCCTCTTGTACACGTCGGACAATATCTCGTAAACCACTCTGTAATCGTTCATACCTCGATAGTCTTCCCGTTTATATCGGAGTGGCCGAGCAAAAACGCCTCTCCGCTCATTTTCTTTCCGCCCTCGAGCTGCACCTCTTCCAGCACAGCCAGTCCGTCGATAAGCGCCAGATGCAGCTTACCGAAAAACGCCGCGAATTCGCCCGGGAAATATCTCCTGCGCGGACACGGCTCATCCTCTCTCATCGCCCTCGCGCGGTGTATCTTGAACACCTTTCCGTCCACTTTTCCGTATGCGCCGGGCCACGGCGACGTACCTCTTACGAAGTTCACGAACGAGGTCACCGTACCGTTGACGTCGATCAGTCCGCTCTCTTTGCGGAACATGGGGAAATAACTCGCCCTGCTCTCGTCCTGCGGCGTGAAGACCGCCGTCCCCGCCTCGAGTTTGTCCAAAGTGGAAACGATGAGTTCCGCGCCGAGATCCGCCAGCCTGACGAACAGTTCTCCCGCGGTCTCGCTCTCGCCTATATCCAAGGACGCCTGTTCGATAACGTCCCCTCTGTCGAGTCCCAAAGACGTACGCATCGTCGTGACTCCCGTCGTCTTTTCTCCGTTGATGACCGCCCACTGTATCGGAGACGAGCCCCTGTACGCCGGCAGGAGCGAAGCGTGTACGTTTATCACTCCGTGCCTTGTGAGCGAAAGCAGTCTTTGATCCAATATCTGCCCGTACGCGCAGGTGACCATGACGTCGGCGCCGTATTTCGCCAATTCGTCCGCCCCTCCGTCGCGTACGATCATTTCGAATTGCAGCACGGGCAGTCCGCGTTTTTCAGCCTCGGCCTTGACCGGCGACGCCGATACCCTGCCTCTGTCGCGCGGTCTGTCGGGTTGAGTGACGACGCACACGACCTCGTGCCGGGACGCCGCTATCGAGCGCAGCGACGGTACGGCAAAATCGGGCGTTCCGAGAAAAACCACTCTCACGCCTTGTCCTCCTTAACAGCCTTGTCGTAATAGAGTATCCCGTCGAGATGATCGAATTCGTGACAGCACGCCCTTGCCGTAAAGCCCTCGAATTCTCCGGTATGTTTTCTGCCTCTGCGGTCGTAATACTCCACTTTCACCTTCTGAGGTCTTATCACGCAGGCGCTCTTCCCGGGCACGCTCAGACATCCCTCCGAGCCTTTTTGAGAGCCGGACGCGGCGACGATGACGGGATTTACGAATTCGAAATAACCGTCTTCCGTTTCGACTACCGCAACGCGGCGCAGCAGACCGACCTGCGGTCCCGCAAGTCCGCAGCCGTCCGCCGCCAACATGGTTTCGTGCATATCGTCCAACAGCTTCGCGAGACGGTCGTCGAACGCCGTGACCTCGCGGCTGCGTTTGCGCAATATGGGATCTCCGTCCAGAATAATGTCTCTCAGTGCCATCTCTTTCTCCTCTCAGCTAAGACTCTGCGGATCTATCTGCGCGAATACCGAAACGCCCTTGACCCTGTATCGGTCGAGCAGTCCGTACACGACTCGCAGCACCGCGTCTTCGCTGTCTTTTCTCACTCTCATGAGTATCTGATATCTGTATTGCCTTTCTATCCTGCCCACGGGCGACTTCATTGCCCGCATGAACAGGAATTCGTCTTTGTTTTCCAGTTCGTACGCACGCAGTTCGAGAAACACGTTCTTTGCCGCGGCGATGACCTTCTCCTCTATCTCGCCCGTCATCAGTACGCGGACGATCGTCGAATACGGCGGGAACCCCGTGACTTTTCGGACGTTGTTTTCCTTTCGGAAAAACCCGATATAGTCGTATTGCGACGCATAGCGGTAGACGTAATGCCCCGGCGAATACGTCTGCAACAGCACCTTCCCGCTCTTGGCGGCTCTGCCCGCTCTGCCCGCGACCTGCGTGACCAACTGGAAGGTGCGCTCGCAGCTGCGGTAATCGCTGAAATACAGGCTCATGTCCGCGTCGAGTATCCCCACGAGCGTCACGTCGGGGAAATCGTGCCCTTTGGCTATCATCTGCGTCCCGACGAGTATCTGCGCCTCGCGCGCCTTGAACGCTCCCAATATGTCCAGATATGCGTCCTTGGTCGCCGTGGTCTCGATGTCCATACGCAGTATCCCCGTCCCCGGGAACATGGTCTGCAACTCCTGCACGACCCTCTGCGTGCCAACCTTGCCGTAACGTATCCTGTCGCTGCCGCAGACGGGACATCTCGTGAGCATCTTGTACTTTTTGCCGCAATAATGGCATTTGAGCACGTTGTCCACCGAGTGGTATGTAAGCGATACGTCGCAGTCCTCGCATTTCGCTACATAGCCGCATTTGCGGCACATCGCGAAAGAGCTGTGCCCGCGCCTGTTCAGAAACAGTATCGCCTGATCGCCCCGCCCGACGGTATCGCGCAGTTCCTCTTCCAACCGCGAAGAGAATATGCCCGTATTGCCTCTTATCAGCTCCTTGGACATATCGACGAGCTCAATCTGAGGCATACCGTGCGCGCTTATGCGCCTCGGCATGCTTATGAGATTGTATTCGCCTTCCTGCGCCGCCTCGAAACTTTCTATGGACGGAGTGGCGCTGCCCAGCACGAGCTTGCCTCCGCCGTATTCGGCGCGGAACCTCGCGACGTCGACGGTGCTGTAACGCGGATTGGATTCGCTGACGTAACTGCCGTCGTGCTCCTCGTCCATGACTATAAGTCCGACGTTGTCGAGCGGAGCGAATACCGCGCTCCTCGCGCCGACCACCACGTCCGCCTGTCCCGTGAGCAATCTCTTCCATTCGTCGTAACGCTCGCCCTGACCGAGCCCGCTGTGCAACAGCGCGACCCTGTCCGAAAACCTTGCGCGGAAATTGCGCAGAGTCTGCGGCGTCAGCGATATCTCGGGCACGAGCATGATCGCCGTCTTTCCCTGCGAAAGGGTCCGTTCGATCGCCCGCATATATACTTCGGTCTTGCCGCTGCCAGTAACGCCGTACAACAGAGAGACCGTCTTGTCCGTAGAAAAAATGCCGTCCGCCGCGCGTTGTTGGTCGGGTGTGAGTTCCACCTCCGGGCCTCCTCCGCTCACGTCCCTGTACGGTTTGCGGTAAACGGGCTTGTCCGTCTTTTCGGCGATGCCTGCGGCGATGAGCGCGTTTATCGTCGAAGCTCCGAACTCTCCCGACACCACGCTCAGATACTCTCCGCCCTCGCGCAGCCTCTCCGCGAGTTCTTTCTGCCGCTTTGCGCGCTTTGGCAGAGAGGCGATCTTCTCATCCGCGCCGTCGGCGAGCGACAGGTACAGCCTGTTGAGTTCCCTTACCCTGCCTCCGCGCATCTGGTTGGGGATGAACAGTCTGAGACAGTCCACGTACCTCAAATAGAATTTGCGCCTCATGAAATCCATCAGCGCAAGCATCCCTTCGTTTATGCAGGTAAAATCGTCCAGTTTCGCCGCAACGGGCTTCAGCCTGGAAGCGTCGACTTCGCTCTTATCGGATATCCCGATGCAAAAGCCTTCGAGTTTCTTGTTCCCGAACGGGACAAGCACTCTGTCGCCGCGCCTCAACGCCATATCTTCGGGCACGGTGTAATCGAAGATACGGTCGACTTCGCTGCTGCTTATGTCCACTATGACCTTTGCGATCATAGCCAGTTTACTTCGTCGAGTATGATATCGGCAAGTTCGCGCTTGCTCATCAGCGGGCATTCGCGCACTTTGCCCGACGCGGTGATTATCGTCGCGACGTTGGTATCCTTGCCGAACCCCGCGCCTTCGCGAGTGACGTCGTTTGCAACGACCATATCCGCGTGCTTGGAGGCGAGTTTTTCCCTCGCTCTCTTTTCCAGATCCTTCTTTTCGGCGCAGAACACCACGAGCCTGCGCCCCTCTTTCACGCTCCCGACGGCTTTGGCTATGTCGGGATTTTTTACCAGTTCGAGCGTGAGCGAAGCTGACTTTGCCTTGTCTTTGAGCGGCTCGGCAGGTCTGTAATCCGCAGGAGCCGCCGCCTTGATTATCACATCGCAGTCCTTGTACTCGGCAAGTACCGCGTCCAGCATATCCGCGGTGGACTCAGTCCTGACCACTTTGTCGATAAAGTCGGGTATACGCTCGGTGACGAAGCCGGCGACGAGAACGACGCTGCCGCCTCTGTCCTTGACGGCTTTGGCGATCTCTATCCCCATCTTGCCGCTGGAATAGTTGGATATGAACCGTATCCCGTCCACGTCCTCCCGCGTCGCGCCCGCGGTGACGAGCACCTTTTTGCCCGCGTAATCGCGCACGGGCATCAGCAGATCGATCGCCGCGGCGACTATCTTCTCGGGAGGCGCAAGCCTACCCTTGCCCACGTCCCCGCAGGCGAGGAAGCCCTCGTCCGAATCGACGAAGGCGAACCCGCGTTTTCTGAGCAGAGCCATATTGTCCTGCAATGCGGGATTCTCGTACATATTGACGTTCATCGCAGGGCAGACCAATATCTTCGCCTTTGTCGCAAGCAAAGTGGTCGTGAGCATATCGTCCGCTATGCCGCATGCGAGCTTGTCTATCACGTTCGCCGTCGCAGGAACGACTATCGCAAGATCGGCGCGCTTGGCAAGCGAAACGTGTTCTACCTCCCACGGCGTATTGCGGCGGAACATATCCACGACGACGGGGTTGTTCGACAGCGTCTCGAACGTGAGCGGCGAAACGAATTCCGTTGCGTGTTCCGTCATGATCACGCGCACGTCGGCGCCCGATTTGCGCAGCGAAGACACGACTTCGCACGCTTTATAGCACGCGATGCCTCCGCTTACGGCGACCAGAACGCAGCGACCCGACAGCATAGGTTACTGGTTGTCCCTCTTGATGACGATGGAGCCTTCGTAGACTTCCTTCGCCGCATAGCTGATGGACTTCATGCCCGTTCTGTCGTACAGGTCGGGATACTGCGTATCGAGCTGACGCGCTCTCTTTGCGATACCGCACACGAGCGCGTATCTGCACTCCGCTTTCTTGATAAGTTTGTCGATGGGCGGATCAATCATCATAACCGCTGTTACCTCCGTATATCAGATTTTCCAAAAAATATTTATTTCTGCGCGCGCTGCATTTTTCCGCGCGGATTATCGAAGCTATCTCTTCCGCAGCCACTCCCGCGTCTTTGTTGACGACGACGTAGTCGTATTCGGAGGCGCGTTTCATCTCGCCGATCGCGGCGTCCAACCTGACGGCAAGCTGTTCCTCCGTTTCGGTACTACGGCCGCGCAGCCTTTTTTCGAGCGTGCCCCTGTCGGGCGGAGTGAGGAATATCATGACTGTGTCGGGACGTCTCCGCTTGACGACGAGAGCGCCCTTGACGTCTATCTCCAACAGCACGTCGAAGCCTTTGTCGAGCAAATCCTCGACAAAGCGGCGCGGCGTGCCGTAATAGTTGTCGTAAACTTTCTGATGTTCGAGAAATTCGTCGTTGTGGAGCATCTCCGTGAATTCGTCCGCCGAGCGGAAAAAATACTCCACGCCGTCTTTCTCGCCCTCGCGCGGCGCGCGCGTAGTGACCGAGACCGAGTACCTCATGTTGGGGCACTTTTCGAAAACGTATCTCATCACGGTGCCCTTGCCCGCTCCCGACGGACCGGACACTACGATAAGAAGTCCCTTGTTCGCGTTCGTCCTTGCCATAGCGTCACTCCAGATTCTGGATCTGCTCCCTGAGTTTCTCGATCGTACATTTCAATGCCACGACGCATTCCGATATGCGTATATCGCAGCATTTACTGCCTATCGTGTTACTTTCCCTGTTCATCTCCTGCACGATGAAATCGAGCTGCTTGCCGACTGCGCCGCCCTTTTGCAGCACGTCGCGGAAATGCGGGATATGGCTGTTGAGCCGCGTGATCTCCTCGTCTATCGCGACCTTGTCCGCATAGAAAGCCATCTCGTTGAGGAACTTGCTCTCGTCCACGGCGACGGATCCGAGATATTCGGCTACCCTCTCCCGCACCTTCTCGCCGTGCTTTTTCACGGCGTCGGGCGCGAGTACGGCGATCTTGTCGACCGTTTCCCTCATCTCGTCCAGTTTGTTCAGCATATCGAGGCGAAGATTCTCGCCCTCCTTGACGCGCATCGCGTCGAGCGAAGCGACCGCGTCCGAAAGCGCCGCGAAAAGCGCCTCCGACAGAGCGTCCTCTCCCATCTCCGACGTGGAAAAGCACACCACGTTGTTCTGTTTCAGCAGATCTTTGACTCCGAAGTCGTTTTCTATACCCAGTTCGTCCGCCAATTCGCGCGAAACGGCGACGTACTGTTCGGCAAGTCCGCGATCCACGCCGAGTTCGCCCTTTATCTCGCGCTTGTCCTCCACGTTGACGAATACGTCCACGTGTCCGCGCGTCAGTTTCTCTTTGAGGACTTTGCGCACGCCGTCCTCGGCGAAGTTGAGCGACTTGGGCATCTTTATAGCGAGATCGAGAAATCTGTGGTTTACGGATTTGAGTTCCGCGACGAGTTTGATCTCCTCTCCCTCGTAAACGCCCTTGCCGTATCCGGTCATGCTTCTGACGGCCATAACTACCTCCGATGGAATTTCAACCACTATCATATCACAACGCTCCCCTTTTTTCAATCGAATACGCGTATTAATATTAATAAAAATACGGCGGAGAAACTCCGCCGCGCCGCGTCCGAACGCTCAGAGCGCGAGCATCTTTTCGAATTCGGACTCGTCTATGACTTCTATGCCCAGTTTGCGGGCTTTGTCGAGCTTGCTGCCCGCTGCCTCTCCCGCCACGACGAGATTGACGCTCTTCGACACGCCGTCCGCGACTTCGCCGCCGCGTTCCTCGATCAGTTTCTTGGCCTCGCCGCGCGTATATCCCGCCAGCGAACCGGTAAGCACGACTTTTCTGCCCGAAAAAGCGCCTTCGGACTTCTTTGCCTTTTCGAAAGTTATCCCTCCCGCTATAAGATCTTTCACTTCCTTCACGTTTTTTTCGTCGCGCCAGAAAGCGACCGTTCCCGCCGCCATGACCGAGCCGAAGTCGTCCAGAGCTTCGAGAGCCTGTTCGTCCGCAGCCATGACCGCTTCGAGCGAGCCGAACGCGTCGGCGAGCTGCTGCGCGGCTTTCTTTCCGATATTCGGGATGCCCAGAGCGAACAGAAAACGTTTGAGTTCGGTATGTTTGGACTTCTCTATAGCGGCGAGGATATTGGATATTTTCTTGTCCTTGAATCCCTCCATACCGACGAGATCGTCCGCAGTAAGCGAATACAGGTCGGCAAAATTCTCTATCTTGCCTTCGGAATAAAGCAGTTCCAGAGTCTTGTCCGACAGTCCCTCTATATCCATCGCGTCGCGCGATACGAAATGGGAAAAGCGCGACACGAGCGCGGGTTCGCACTTGTCCTTGTTTGTGCAGAATACGAACACGCCCTGTCTTTCAACGGGCGCGCCGCACGCCGGACATACGTCGGGCGGCGTTATCTCCCTGCAATCGGGTCCGTTCTCGGCTACGCCGGTGATCTCGGGTATGACGTCGTTCGAACGCCTTACGAACACCCTGCTGCCGATCATTATCCCCTTGCGCGCGATCTCGGAATAATTGTTGAGCGTAGCGCGGCTCACGGTAACGCCCCCGATATCCACGGGATCGAGGACCGCGAGAGGATTTAGCTTCCCCGTACGGGATACCTGCCACACGACGTCGCGCACTACGGTGGTCATCTCTTCCGCGGCGAACTTGTACGCCATCGCCCATCTCGGGAATTTCTCGGTATAGCCCAGTTCGTCCCTGATCGCCAGATCGTCTACTTTCACGACGGCTCCGTCGATGAGAAAGTCCAGGTCGGGACGGCGCTTTTCGATGTCCGAGAGCGCCTCCGTGATCCTGTCCGCGCTGTCCGTAAGAAGATAATAATCGCTGACTTTGAATTTCTGCTCTTTGAGGAACGCGATCATCTCGCTGCCGCGGGCGAAAGTTTTGCCCTCGATATAATTGACGTTGTAGCAGACGACTTCGAGGCGGCGCTTCGCCGTTTCGCCGGGATCGAGATTGCGTATCGCTCCCGCCGCGGCGTTCCGCGCGTTTTTGAGCGGAACGACGTCGGGATCGGAATTGTATTTCGCCAAGGCGGACAGCCGCATTATGCCTTCGCCCTGCACCTCTACGGTCCCCGTATAAGGTATCGACAGCGGTACGCTGTTTATCGTTCTGACCTGCTCGGTCACGTCCTCGCCGATCACGCCGTCGCCCCGAGTCGCGGCGCGGACCAGCTTTCCCCCGCGGTAAGTGAGATTGATCGTCAGTCCGTCGAATTTGTATTCCACGCTGCAACGCGGCAAACGTCCGTCCGAACCGAGTTTTGCAAGCCAGGCTTTCAGCTCTTCCGTACTCTTGCACTTATCGAGGCTATACAGCCTTCCGAGATGCCTGACCTGCGAAAATCCCGAAAGAGGTCTGCCTCCCACTCTGCGCGTGGGCGAATCGTCCAATACCCTTCCTTCGCTCTTTTCGAGGGCGAGCAATTCGTCGTACAGAGCGTCGTATTCGGCGTCCGAAACGGCGGGATCGTCGAGCACGTAATATCTGTATGCGTATTCGTTCAGCCTATCGACCAGTTTTCTCATCTCGTCCATATATCACCTTTCATCGACACGGGCACGAAAAATTTTATTCCACGGGTTTGATCGGAGCGAGCCGCATATTGAACATCTTCACTCCGAGCGTATCGAATTTTATCTTGGCGTTTTCGCCCGTTATTTCCGTTATGACTCCGATCCCGAAACGGGAATGCTCCACCTTCATGCCGGTTTTGAACACCGAAATATCCTTGCTCTCCACTGTGCCGGCGCGGGCGTAAGGCGGCGCCTGTCTGCCCCGATCGGCGCGCCTCGGAGCGCTTTTGAGTTCGCCGACGTCGCGGCCTATCTTACCCATCGCCGCCGGCACGGAACGTACGGTCGCCGTGCTTTCGGGGAGCGGTTCCGGCTTTTTGACGAAGCCTCCCTCCACCAAAAATCTGCTCGCCAGTCCCGACTCGCGCCTGCCGAATCTGAATCTGCTCTGCGCGCAGGTAAGGTAAAGCCTTTTTCTCGCCCTCGTCACGGCGACGTACATGATACGCCTCTCCTCTTCGAGAGCTTTGGGCGTCGTGTCCTGCCTGAGCGCGGGGAATATCCCCTCTTCCAGTCCGACGATGAACACCACGTCGAATTCCAGACCCTTGACCCCGTGTACGGTAGCGAGCGTTATCTTGTCGTCGTCGGCTATCTCGTCCGTATCTGCGATGAGCGATACCGATTGCAGATATTCTTCGAGCCCCGCCTCGGGATTGTCCTTGGCGAACTCCTTTATCGATTCTATCAGATTGGCGATGTTTTCCAGCCTTGCGCCTTCCTCGTCGTCGTCGCAGTCGTAATACTCGTCGAACGCGACCTGTTCGTTCACGAAATCGGCGTAATCGCCTATCGGCATATTCCTGTTTTCGTACAGCGCCGCCGCCAGTTCGCAGAACGGCGCGAGCTTGTTCTTTATCTGCGCGGACAGATCGAGCGAAGAGATATCGAGCACGCCTTCGAGCATCGTCACCCCGCGTTCGCGGCACGCGGTCTCCAACTTGGCGACCGTGGCTTCGCCGATCTTGCGGTTGGGTACGTTGATGATGCGTTTGAGGCTTTCCGAATCTCGCGGATTGGCGATCGTTTTGAGATAGGCGAGGAAGTCCTTTATCTCCGCCCTCTCGTAAAACTTCATGCCCCCTATGAGCCTGAACGGCAGATTGTAAAGATTGAGTTTGTCCTCGAAATTTTTGGTGATCGAACTCACTCTTACCAGTATCGCGATGTCTTTGAGAGCGTATCCCGCGCTTTTGAGGTTGAGGATCTCTCCGATAACGTAATCCGCTTCCTGTCTGTCGTCGTACAGACTGCGGTATACGACCGCGGTTCCCTTCTCGCCGTCCGTCCACAAAGTCTTGCCCATACGTACGGAATTGTTGGCGATCACCTTGTTGGCGAGTTCGAGGATATTGCCCGTAGATCGGTAATTGCGCTCCAACTTGTACAGCTTGCAGCCGGGGTTGAGTTTTTTGAAATCGATGATATTGCCGACTTCCGCTCCGCGCCAGCCGTATATGCTCTGGTCGTCGTCGCCCACTACGAAAATATTGCCGTATTTGGCGGCAAGCATACGGACGAGCATGAACTGTATCTTGTTGGTGTCCTGAAACTCGTCGACGTGTATGTAACGGAATCTGTCCCTGTATTTTTCGAGTATTTCGGGACGGGTCTTGAACAGCAGCACCGTTTTGAGAAGAAGGTCGTCGAAGTCGAGCGCATTGTTCTCGCCCAGATGCCGTTCGTAGCGGCGGTAGATCTCCGCTATCGCCTCCGCGTGCGGCAGCCCCTTTATCCTTGCGGCATATTCGTCGCATGAAAACGCGTGATTTTTCGCAAACGAGATGTGGTAACGCGCCGTCTTTTTCAACTCGCCGTCGTCCATCCCGAGGTCTTTGATTATCCTCGATACTATCCTGTCGCTCTCGGTGTCGGTGTATATCGAAAAATTGCGCGTAAATCCGCCCAACGACTCTATGTCCGAACGCAGAATGCGCGCGCACAGCGAATGGAACGTGGAGATCCACACGCCCGCCTGTCCCGTGACGGCGGCGACGCGCTCTTTCATTTCGTTCGCGGCTTTGTTGGTGAAAGTGATCGCAAGTATGTTGTACGGGCTTACGCCGCGCTCCTCTATGAGATAGGCTATACGGTACGTCAGCACCCGCGTCTTTCCGCTGCCCGCTCCCGCCAGAACCAGCACGGCGCCTTCGGTATCGGTCACGGGCGCGATCTGCTGTTCGTTGAGCAATTCACTGTAATTCATACGGATATTCTACCACAAGCGCGCCGATAAGACAATCTTTTGCTTTGCGAGGGCGTAAAAAAAGACGGCTCACGCCGTCCGTTTTTTACTTTCCGAAATTCACAGCGCGACGTTTCCCGCGGCGGCGCGCGACTCGTATTCGCGCTTGACCTTGCGGTATGTCGCGGCTGCCGTGAGCACGTATCTTTCGCGCGCTGCCTCGTCGGCATTGTCGAACACCGAGCTGTCGATAAGTCTCGCGATGACGTCGGTGACCGTGCCGTCGCGTCTGACGATGTCGACGATCTTGTCGTAGACGACTTTGTCCGCCAAAGTGCGGCGCACCGCGTACGCCTTGCGTTCCGCCGCAGCCTCTTTCGTGTAGTAACCGCTCGTGATGCGGTGTTTTGCCTGCCTTGCAAGCGAGTGCATCTTTCTGTCCGTTTGTCTTTGCATTACGCTCCCTCCTATGTTCGGATCACTTACTGAAAGATACCACAAAAATGCGGTTTACGCAACACGGACAGGTGAATTTTTATGCGAAACGCATATCTCGACCGCTATCGAATAATTTCGACAGGCGCGCACGTCTTATCATCGACGGTTTTCGACAAAATATCTTTACGCCCCCTCGCAAAAGAACGACTTCGCGCCACGGCGCCGTTTGCCGCGCACGATCTCAGTCCGAAACGACGATCCCGATCGAGGTGCATCTGCGGCTGTTGCAGTCGCTTTCCGAAACGCTGCACGCCGCTACGCAGACGCGGACGTCGGCTTCCGCCCGCAGCGTTATCTTATCTCCCGCCTTCGAAACGGGCGGCAGGACCTTTATGCTGCCGTCGGAGTTTATTTCCGTATTCATGAACAGATTGACGGGGAGTATGATCGGTCTGCTCTCGCCCAGACAAGCATTGATGTTGGCAAGGCAGTTGGGATGTCCCTTTCCGTTGCCGTAAAAGAACTCGTACATCTCGGGGCGGCAGCACGGATGAAGAAGATCGTGCACTCCGACATCGTCGGCAACCACGGTAAAAAGCGGTCTGTACAGATTGGAATAGATGATATCGCCCGCTTTGAGCCTGAGGGAAGCGTTGCAGTCTATCGTAACGCCCGGGGACAAAAACTCGTCAGCATTGCCGCTGACCTCGGCAAAAAAGTCAGCCACCTGCCCGCCTTCCATATCTATGACGGTGACGGTCTGACCTTTCGCCGCCTGCACAGAAACTCCGCTGCATGGCGCTGCGGTAAATTCTCTTATCATATATCGTTCTCCTCGCGATCGAAAAAAACGCGGCGCATTACGCGCCGCGACCTTGTCAGGATTTGTACATTCTCTTGCGAGCAGCTTCCGCCTTCTTCTTGCGCTTGACGCTCGGCTTCTCATACGCCTCTCTCTTGCGGAGGTCGCCGATGATGCCGTCTCTCGCGCACTTACGCTTAAAGCGTCTCAACGCGCTCTCCAGAGATTCGTTCTCTCCTACCTTTACAGTGGACATCCTTTTCGCCTCCTTCCCGAGGATCGGGCCGTATTTGCCTTATTATTATATAGGCGGCGCCGCCTTTTGTCAACGGAATGCAAGAGGTTTTCGCGCAAAAGATCAATCGAGAGCCAGCTTGTCCCTTATCGCCGCAAGATCGTATCCTTTATCCTCTCCCGTCGGGCAGACGGAAAGTCCGTCGTCGGTCCTGCGCGGTATCACGTGCACGTGAAAATGGAAAACGCTCTGCTGCGCCGCCCTGCCCGAACAGTTGAACAGATTGACGCCGTCGTAGCCGCACTTTTCGGTATAGTGGCGAGCGATCTTCTGTGCGGCTGCCGTCACCGCCGCCAGATCTTCGGCTCCGCAATCGCGCAGATCCGTACAATGCGCCTTCGGCACGACCAGAGTATGTCCCTCGAAATCTCCCGCGATATCGAGAAACGCATACGTCTTTTCGTCCTCGTAGATCTTGTACGACGGCAGCTTGCCGCCGATTATCCTGCAAAAAATGCAATCGTCCATAATTATTACCTCCTTTATTCGGCGATCATGCCGTCCCTGTACGGTCTTACCGCGGTGACGGTGACTACGCCCTCCGCCGCGGCGGGTATATACGTCTTTATAAACTCCTCGCTGTGCCCTATCGAATATCCGTCCTCGTAAGTTTCGACAAGCACGTTCAGCTTCCTGCCTGCGCGGCCGCGCAAAAACGCGTCCTTGCACTCTGCTGCGACTTCGCACGCCCGGGCGACTCTGTCGTCCACGACCTGCGGCGACAGCTGCCTGAACTTCGCCGCGACGGTACCCGCTCTCTTCGAGTACCCGAACACGTGGACCTGAGCGAATCCTATCCTGCGCAAAAACGCGGCGCTTTCCGCAAAATTCTCCTCGGTTTCGGTAGGGAACCCGCATATGAGATCGGTGGTGATAGCCGAGTCGGGGAAAACGGAACGTATCTCTCCGACCTTTCCGGCGTATTCCTCAGCAGTGTATCTGCGGTTCATCTTTTTCAGCACGGCGTCGCTGCCGCTTTGCAGCGAAAGGTGGAACTGAGGACAAAACCTCTTCAAGCCCGCAAGCGCGGTCAGCAGTCCGTCGTCGATCGCTCCGACTTCGAGCGACCCCAGCCTTATCCTGACGTCGAGATCGGACAGCGCCCGCACGAGTTCTGCAAGCGACGATCCCGTGTCCTTGCCGTACGACGAAAGATCGATGCCGGTGAGAACTATCTCGCGGCTGCGCCTCGCCACGTCCGCGCACTCTCTGACGCATTCTTCGAGATCGCGTGAGCGGCTCCTTCCGCGCAGATACGGTATCAGGCAATAAGAACAGTATCTGTCGCAGCCGTCCTGCACCTTGATATAAGCCCTCGTGCGATCGTCCGCAGGATCGCTCGGTCCGTCGTAGACCGTAGGTAAAGGCGCCATATCGGTGACTTTTTCGAGAAAACGCAGAGCCGCCGCCGCTTTATCCGCCGTGCCCGCGATATACGTCACTCTGTCTTTCGCGCGGAACGCGTCGGCTCCGTTCTGGCTCGCGCATCCTATGACCGCGACGCACGCCGACGGATTGAACCTCAGACATCTGGTCACGAACTGGCGCGATTTTCGCTCCGCCTCGTTGGTAACGGCGCAGGTATTGAGTATATAGGCATCCGCCCTCTCAAGGGAAGGCGTGACGTCGAAGCCGCGGTTTTCGAGCAGCTTCATGATGCAATCGCACTCGTATTTGTTGACTTTACAGCCCAGATTGCAGACGGCGACCTTCAACGTCCCAACTCTCCTTTTTCGTAATTTATCACCGCCAGCGCGACAAGCCCCGCGGTCTCGCAGCGCAATATCCTGCGCCCGAGCGACACGGTCCTTACCCCTGCGGCGCGCGCGGCTTCGGCTTCTTCGGGAGTAAATCCTCCTTCGCTCCCAATGATAAGCGCTATCTTAGAAGCTCGGTCAAGCCCCTTCACGTCGCCTATCCGTCCGCTCGGTTCGAGTTCGTACGGCATAACGGCGACGTCGAATCCCCCCGCTCTCGACAAAACGTCCGTAAAGTCGGTAAGTTCGCCCACCTCGCATAGTACGCTCCTGCCGCACTGTTTGCACGCCTCCGCCGCCACTCTCCGCATACGCGCGCGATTGTATTTCGTTTCCTCGGTGCGCGCGCTCGTAAACGGGACGATCTCCGCCGCTCCGAGCTCCGTACACTTCTGCACTATGTACGCGGTCTTATCCCCTTTGGGCAAAGCCTGGAAAAGCGTTACGGAATACGGAAGCTCGCTCTCGCCGATACGCCTGCCGTCTATATGCGCGACGGCGCCGTCCTGCGATATCTCCGTAAGCGTGCAGTCCAGTTCCTCTCCGTTGCCTGGGCATACGGTCAGCCTGTAACCCACCTTATAACGAAGTACGCGTGAGAGATGTTCGAATTCCTCTCCCGTTATAGACACCTCATCGCCATGTACGGCGCTCGGCGGCACGAAAAATCTTCTTATCTCCATCACCGCGCTCCCAACTCGAAACCGCACCACTCTCCGTCGCGCATTTCTTCCGCGACGTAAAGTCCCCTCTTTGCGAACGCGTCCGCGACCGCGTCCCTGCGCGACAGTATCACTCCGCTGACGATCAGCCTTGCTCCGTCCGCAAGAAACGGGATTATCCCCTCCGACATTCTGATAAGGATATCAGCGGTGATATTGGCGGTGATCAGATCGTATCTGCCGCTCAACCCGCCGAGCAAGTCGGCAGTCTCGACGGTGACGTTGTCCGTTCCGTTGAGAGCGCAGTTGACGCGGGCGGTCTCGACGGCTTTTTCGTCGATATCGCACGCATAGACCGACGCGGCACCCAATTTCGCCGCAGCTATCGCAAGTATCCCGCTGCCCGTACCGAGATCGGCGACCCTCGCTCCTTCGACGGACTTTTTCTGCATCAGAGCAAGACATATCCTCGTCGTTTCGTGTTCGCCCGTGCCGAAAGCCATACCCGGATCCATCTTGATCGTATGCACGCCCTCGGCGGGCGTATATTCTATCCAACTCGGCACTACGGCGACCGCTCCGCACTCGATCGGACGGTAAAATTTGCGCCACACCGAATTCCAGTCCTCGCCGTCCACCGTCCTGCGCGACGTTTCCAGCGAACCGACCTCGAACGGACAGTTCTCTCTCAGAGTTTCCAACCCCGAACGCAGCGCGCGTTCCGCTTCGTCGGCGGAGGCGATCGGAAAATATCCGCATACGCGCACGACTTCGCTTGCCGAAAGCACGCTCTCGTCCACGTAATCCCATACCACGTCGCTCCTGCACAGTTGCAGAAAATCGTTTTTGTCGTATATCCCGACGCCCTCGCTGCCGAGTTCGGCAAGGATGTCGGCGACAAGTTCGCTCGCGTCCGTGGTCGTATAAACCGTTATCTCTGCATAATCCATGCCTCTATTATATTGCATGACGGCTCTTTTGGCAAATCTTTGCGCGCCGTCCCGCCGCTTTCGGCAAAGGCGCGTTACGTCCGCTCGGATCTCTCACAAAAAAAGGAAGGATCCGAAGATCCTTCCCCTCAATGCGGATATTTGTCAGTCTTTCTTCTCTTCTCCGTCGGGAGCCGCTTTTTCTCCGTCGCCGTTTCCGACGTCGGAAGGTACGAAGTCGAGCTCTCCGTCGGCGCCGACGTCTACCAGAACGGACTGCCCTATCGCGACCTTACCCTCCAGGATACGCTCGCTGAGTTCGTCCTCGATGTATTTCTGTACCGCCCTGCGCAACGGACGCGCGCCGTATTCGACGTTGGTCCCGTGTTCGACGATATAACTCTTCGCCGCGTCGCTCACGGTGATGGCTATGTTCCTGTCGCGCAATCTCTTTGCGAGCTGATCGGTCATCATCGTGACTATCGCGGACATATCCTCCTTGCGCAGCGGGCGGAAGATTATCACGTCGTCTATACGGTTGATGAATTCGGGACGCATCGCTCTCTTGAGCGCTTCGAGCTGTCTTTCCTTCATGTTCTCGTAATCGGTCTCGTCGTCGGAAGATCCGAAGCCGAGCTTTGCTTTCGCCTTTATCTCGTTCGCGCCGATATTGGAGGTCATGATGATTATCGTATTCTTGAAGTTGACCGTCCTGCCGTGGGAATCCGTAAGTCTGCCGTCTTCGAGTATCTGGAGCAGGATGTTGAACACGTCGGGATGCGCCTTCTCTATCTCGTCGAACAGCACCACCGAGTAGGGCTTTCTGCGCACTTTTTCGGTCAGCTGTCCGCCTTCTTCGTACCCCACGTATCCGGGTGCGGATCCTATCAGCTTGGAAACGTTGATCTTCTCCATATATTCGGACATGTCTATCCTTATCAGCATATTCTCGTCGCCGAACATCGCTTCCGCCAAAGCCTTGGACAATTCCGTTTTACCCACGCCCGTGGGACCGAGGAATATGAACGATCCGATAGGTCTCTTGGCGTCCTGTACTCCCGCTCTCGCTCTGCGCACCGCTTTGGCGACCGCGGAGACGGCCTCGTCCTGTCCGACCACTCTCTTGTGCAGTATGCTCTCGAGGTGGAGCAGCCTCTGAGCCTCGCTCTCGGTCAGTTTTACGACGGGGATATGCGTCCATGCGGACACGACTTCCGCTATGTCCTCCTCGCCGACTTCGAGCTTGCTGTCGCCGTGTTTCTTGACCCATTCGCTCTTCTGTTCGGCTATCTTGGCGCGCAGTTCTTCCGCCTTGACCTTGCACTTCTGAGCGTCGTCATAGAGTTCGCGGCTGGCAAAACTGTCCTTGTCCACAAGGATACGGTTGAGTTCGTCCTCCATCTTCTTTATGGAATCGGGCAGTACGAAATTGCTTATCCTCTTTTTGGAAGAAGCCTCGTCTATCAGGTCGATCGCCTTGTCGGGCAGGAACCTGTCGCTGATGTACCTGTCGGACATCTTAGCGGCGGCTTCGAGAGCCTCGTCCGTTATCTTGACGTTGTGATGCTCTTCGTACTTGGGTCTTATGCCTTTAAGTATGGTGATCGTATCCTCGACCGACGGCGGATCGACTATGATCTGCTGGAATCTGCGTTCGAGCGCGCTGTCTTTTTCTATGAACTTGCGGTACTCGTCCAGCGTAGTCGCGCCGATGGTCTGCATCTCGCCCCTCGCAAGCATGGGTTTGAGAATATTGGCGGCGTCGATACCGTTTTCGGACGAACTGCCCGCGCCGACGATCATGTGTATCTCGTCGATAAACGTGATTATGTTGCCGTTTTTGATTATCGCGTCGATAGCCTTCTTCAGCTTCTCTTCGAAATCGCCCCTGTATCTCGTGCCCGAAAGCAGCGAAGTGATGTTGAGCGAGAACACCGTCTTGTTGCGCAGCATCTCGGGTACGTTTCCGTCCACTATCGACTGCGCAAGCCCTTCGACGATGGCGCTCTTACCTACGCCGGGTTCGCCGATAAGCACGGGGTTGTTCTTTGTACGGCGGCAAAGTATCTCGATTATCCTTTCGATCTCCTTGCTTCTGCCGATGATCGGGTCGAGTTTTCCCTGTCTTGCCTTTTCGGTAAGATCCTCGCCGAGATCGCGCAGTTCGAGCGGCAGTTTAGACGACTGCTTCTTGCTTTCTTTTCCGCTTCCGCCGAAAACTCCCGTGTCTATCCTCTCTCCTTCGCCGCCGTCGCTCTGTCCCGAAAAGCGTCCCGTCGCGCCGCCCTCGAGAGTCTGCATCATAAGTCTTACGCGCAGCATCTCAACGTCAACGCCCAGTGCGCGCAGCGTTCTGTCCGCCTGCGAACCGGTCTCTTCCAGAAGCGCCATTAGCATGGACAGCGAATCGATATTGCTGCGCCCCACTGCCTCGGCGGTCGTCTTGCTGTTGACCAATATCCTGCGTACTCTCGCGCTCAATTCGACCGTGGTGGTCGGTTCGTCGTTTTCGGGCAGGAGCGCGTCGACCAGCGACGCGGGGTCTATCGCTCCTCCGATCACCTCGGCGGCGGCGCAGTCGGCGGACGCAAGCCCCGCAAGCAGGTGTTCCGTGCCCAGCAGTCCGCCCTTTCTCATGGCGTATCTCTGAGCCGCTTCTATCGCTTTTTCGCATTCTTCGGTAAAATTTCTTGCCATTTTTCATATCCTCCTTCAGATGGTCTTGCCTACCAGCGCGGCGCGCGCTCTGTCGCGCTCCTCCGCCGTAAGCACTTTTTTTGTAAGGATACACATCATCGCGGGCTGCGACAGCACCGCCAGATTGTCTATCCTGTCTATGTCTTTGTCAATATATCCGAGCGCGACGCCCAGTCTTACGTAACCGAGCAGATTCATGAACTCGGACGAACTGATCTTGCAGCAGTTGGTCAGTATCCCGTAACTGCGCATGATCTTGTCTTTGAGATCCAGCCCCAATTCCTTTTTGAGTTTTTCGCGCTCGCGTCTTTCGAGTTCCACTATCTGGGCGACTGCCTTTCGGAACAGCTCCTTGATCGTTTCCTCGCTCTTGCCGACCGCCGCCTGATTGCTGATCTGATACTCGAAGCCCTCCGATTCGGTGCCTTCGCCGTACGCGCCGCGGGTCGTAAAGCCGATCTTCTGCAGACTTGCGACCAACCCCGACATCTTTCTGCCTATCGTCAGCGCAGGAAGCGAGACCATCACCGACAGTCTCATCGCCGCGCCCAGATTGGTCGGACAGGCGGTCAGATATCCGAAAAATCTATCGTACGCTATATCCGCTTTCGACGCAAGCAGCTTGTCGAGCCTCAGCAGTTTGCCGTATGCGTTGTCCAGGTCGAAGCCGGGCATTATGCATTGTTCGCGGATATGGTCTTCTTCGTTGACCATGATCGAGATCGTTTCGTCGTCGCCGATAAAGACTCCTCCGTACGGTTTGTCTACCAGTTCGGAACTGATGAGGTGTTTTTCCACGAGCGACTGCTCGAAGACCTTGTCCATCTCTCCGGTCTTGTAAAATTTGCCTTTGAACAGCTCGTTGCAACAATCGTTGACGGTCTTCATCAATACCGAATATATCTCTTCCTGTCCCGTCAGTTTATGCGGAAAAGGCAGACCTTTGATATTTCTCGCGAATCTCACTCTCGTGGAGATGACCACGTCCTTGTTTTTTTCGGTGTTATTCATTGCCGCCTCCCGTCAGCTCTCCGAGCTGTATCTTGAGTTTTTGCGCCAGGATGTAATCGCCCTCTTTCGCCGCAGCATGCATCCTGTCGCGAAGATCCGCTATCTTTTCTTCGCGGGTCATTTCAGCCTTCTTTTCCTCGGCAGCGCCCGTACTCTGCGCGCCGACCGACGGACCTCTGCCTTTGTATTCTCCGCCTCCGAGCTGAGAAACGTAACTGCGCGCGAGATCGTAAAACACATTGTAACACTCGCTGCATCCGAACTTGTAATTCGCCGCTATCTCGTCCTCGGTCGCGCCGCATACGGGACATACCCGTTTCTTCGGCCGCTCGCGATGTTCCAGAGGATTGCCCAAGATCATCGCCTCGAACGCTCCGCCCTGGAAAAAATCTTTGAGCCAGTCTCCCGACGTGTTCAGCTGTTTTGCGCAGTCGCTGCACATCCACCGCTCGACCGTCTTGCCGTTTATATTGAATTTTACGAAGTTTGTCGCATACTTCGAATGACAGACTTCGCATATATGCCTTTCGTTTTCCATTTCCGTTACCTCCTTATCAATCCTATCAGGATCTCTTTGAATACGTTCTTGCGCAGTTTTTCCGCCATCGGAGCGGCGAGCGCCCTGTCCGACAGCGCGCTTTTTATTATCGCGCTTTCGCCGTCAGTAAGTATCCCGTCGCGGCTCAGCCTGTCGGTGACACCGACAGCTCGGTTGTACGTCAGACTGTCCATTTCGTCGATCTGTTTCAGCAGTTCAGGCAGCAGATCGTCCTTCGTCCCGACGATCTTGGCGACCGTTATGCATCCGCCGCCGCCGCGCTTGGACTCGATAACATACCCCTTGTCCACGGAAAACCGCGTCGTCAGCACGTAGTTGATCTGACTGGGCGATACGCCGAAGTAATGAGCAAGATCGTTGCGCGACAGCTGTATGCTGTCTCCTTCCCCGAAAAAGGACTTTATGAATTCCTCGATCGTATCGGATATATTCGCCATGTCTTCCTCCTTTCGGTCTTTGACTTTCTTTGACCTTTGACCTTATTATACCACTTTCCTCCCGCTTGTCAAGAGGTTTTTTGAAATTTTTTTCATCGAGTCGGATCTCCCCCTCTCCGAACCGCTTGGTTCTTGTAATTGAAAATTATAGGAGGGGAAAATGCACGGCGCTTTCGTTGACGAACTTAAC
>ERZ1090861.476-NODE-476-length-24339-cov-10.236205_pt1 | contig 24339 bp, 20 predicted proteins | sample MGYA00478482_ERZ1090861 | MGnify/ENA primary metagenome ERZ1090861 (study PRJEB33644, sample SAMEA5815744) | chicken gut metagenome | biome: Chicken; feature: Gastrointestinal Tract; material: Caecum | place: Ireland | collected 2019-01-01 | study: A study of the... | reverse complement strand
ACCTCACAACTCCATACTCCGGGAATTTGTAGGCGGAGGCTGCTTTGACGTATAAATATGTGAAATTTCTGCCCGTCAGACATAAGGTCAGATATAAGTTCTGGACTTATGCCTGGCGGGCATTTTTCTGTATGAAAATAAAGTATTAGACGTAAAAAAGTTTTCTGGCTATAATTTTTCTGATTCCAAAAAATTATTATAGGAAGGAGTTTTTTCGGAAAGAATTTATCCGATCTTTGCTATGAATGTGTTGCTCAATAAAATAATAGAACCTAAAAATCAGATAAGAGAGGAACAGAAGATCTTTTCCAACCGCGCCCTGAAAGTTATGCTGATCCCCCTTTTTATGGAACAGCTTTTAGGCGTGCTGGTAGGGGTGGCAGATACTTTTATGGTCAGCTATGCCGGAGAGGCGGCGGTATCCGGGGTATCCCTGGTAAATATGTTTAATACGGTCTTTTTGTTTTTATTTTCTGCCCTTGCCGCAGGAGGCTCTGTCGTGGTCAGCCAGTATATCGGAAGCAGAGAAAAAGAAAAAAGCAGCTTGTCTGCTGGTCAGCTTGTGATGATCTCTGTCCTGTTTTCTCTGGTTCTTATGGCCGTGATCTTGCTTTTAAACCGCCGGCTTTTGGGGCTTTTGTTCGGTGAAGTAGAAGCGGATGTTATGGAAGCATGTGTTATCTACCTGCGGATCTCTGCCTACTCTTATCCTGCTATCGCTGTATATAATGCGGGAGCGGCCATTTACAGAAGTATGGGAAAGACGAATGTTACCATGTATCTTTCTTTGGCTGCCAATGGGATTAACGTAGTGGGAAATGCCATAGGCGTATTTCTCCTCCATGCAGGGGTAGCGGGAGTGGCCTATCCCTCGCTGATTTCCAGAAGTTTTTCCGGGGCAGTGATCATCATCCTGTGCTTTAAAAAAAGCAATGAAGTTTATCTTGTATGGAGAAAAATCCTGTGCTGGAAAGGGAATATGGTGCGGAAAATACTGGGAATTGCTGTGCCAAACGGCATCGAAAACGGTCTTTTCCAGATGATCAAAGTAGCTTTAAGCAGTATAACCGCATTGTTCGGAACAGTACAGATCGCTGCCAACGGTGTGGCTCAGAGTTTTTGGTCTGTGGCAGCTCTTATGGGGACGGCCCTGGGCCTGGCCTTTATTACAGTTATCGGCCAGTGTATGGGAGCCGGGGACCGGCAGGCGGCAGATTATTATATGAGAAAGCTTCTGCGGATTACCTTCCTGGCTTCTGTGCTGTGGAATGGGGTGATCCTATTGATATCCCCTATGGTCCTTCAGGGATATGCTCTGTCTCCTCAGGCGAGAAGACTGACCCTTGTTCTGATACTGATCCACAATATTTTTAACGCATTATTTTATCCTCTGTCCGGAGCTCTTTCCAACGGTCTTCGGGCTGCAGGAGACGTAAAATTTACCATGTACGTCAGTATCTTTTCCACGATTGTCTGCAGAGTGGTCTTTTCTGTGATCTTCGGTATCTGGATGGATATGGGAGTCATCGGCGTGGCCCTTGCCATGTGTCTGGACTGGGGACTGCGTGCTTTACTGTTCTGGATCCGGTTCAAAAAGGGCAAATGGAAGGAATTCCAGGTGATCGGCTGAAAAAGGTGTGGCGAATTTCTATCCTGCGATCCTGGCGAATCTTTGCGAAAATGTGGAAGTTATCCCTGCAGTGAACCAGGTGGAGCTGCATCCTTTCTTTGCCCAGGAGGCCGCTCTGGAAAATATGAAATCCTATGGTGTGGTACCCCAGGCATGGGGTCCTCTGGCAGAAGGCAAACATGGTATTTTCACAGATCCGGAACTGACCGAGATCGGTAAGAAATACGGTAAGAGCGCTGCCCAGGTCGTACTCCGCTGGAATGCCCAGCGTGGGGTATCCATCATTCCTAAATCCGTTGGAGCGGATGGAGCAGAATATAGATATCTGGGATTTCAGCCTGACTGAGGACGAAATGAAAAAGATCGCCGAGAAAGATCTGGGGCACAGCGAAATTGTAAACCATGAGGATCCTGGGCAGGTTGCGTACAAAGTCCGGGGTATGGTATACTTTGTTACAGGTAAAAATCCATAAGCAGAGGGGCGGGACCTATGAAGACAATACTGATCGTAGAAGATGAAAAAGATATTGCAGAGATGCTGTCGGTGTTTCTGGAAAATGAAGGGTATCGGACAGTGTCGGCCTATGATGGTCTGGAAGGACTGCGTCTCTTCGGAAAGGAAAGAGCAGATCTGGTAATTCTGGACATTCTGCTGCCTAAATTGGACGGTTTTTCTTTGTGCAAAGAGATCCGGAGAAAATCCGATGTGCCGATGATCATGCTGACGGCGCTGTCTGACGAGGACAGCCAGATAAAGGGCTATGATCTGATGATCGACGAGTATGTGACGAAGCCATTTTCTATAGGGGTTTTTCTGAAAAAAGTGGCAGCCGTGCTGCGCAGAAGAGAGAATCCCAGAACAGAACTTTTATCCTGGGGAGATATCTCTATGGATAGAGAAAGCCATACGGTAAAAGTAAAGGAGCAGGAGGTTTATCTCACAGGAAGGGAATTTGAACTCCTGGCTCTTTTTCTGGCAGATCCCCACCGTATCATGACAAAAGATTACATCATGGAAAAGCTGTGGAAATATGAATATGGCTGTGAAGACGGGATTATCTACACCCATATTAAAAATCTCCGGAAAAAAATAGGAGAAGATGTGATCAAAACCATACGAGGGGTGGGATATAAACTTGATTTAGCGGATACAGGAAAGTTTTTCCCTGAAAATATTTTTTATCACTGCAGCTCTCCTGGTCTTTTCCAACCTTCTGGTGCTGATGGGCCTGTATGCTTTCATGCCCCAGATCTATACCTTAAGCTATAATGACCATGTAAATACCTGTGTAGAAGAACTGGAAGAAACTCTTCCCCAAATACGCCGGGAGGAATCCGGGAAGTTTTTCAATGACCTGTGTGAAAAATATCAGATGAGGATGGATATCTCTGCCCCATATACCAAGGAGAAAGTGGAGATCCCCGGGCTTCAAAGTCAGTATCTCTGTCAGGATCAGCAGAAATACAGCCTTCAGGCAACAGGGGCAGTGGCAGATGGAAGGACTTCTGTCCGCCAGTATAGCTATAGCATAGAGAATAACCGCTCTATAGGCATGGAAGGAGAAAAAATAGAATCCTGTATGGTTACCCTTTCTTTCTCAGATCAGGGACCATATGAATTTACTTTGATTCCGACGGAAGCGAATCGGGTAAATATTTTTCTTTCTGATCTGGAAAGGATTTTGCCTTATCTTCTGTCCATTATTTTTCTGCTGGCTTTTGGAGCGTCGGCAGTCTATACCCGGTACATTACCGGACCTGTTCTGGGAATCAGCCGGGCGGCCAAAGCCATGTCACGCATGGACTGGACAAATTCCCGGCTGTTTTTCAAAAGAAAGGATGAAATCGGTTCTCTGGCCCGGAGTATTGACAGCACTTCCAAAGCCTTGGAACAGGCTCTCTCTGAGAGAGATGATGCCAATAAAAAACTGCAGGCAGAGCTGGAAAAACAGAAGAAACTGGATCAGGAGCAGCAGGAATTTTTTGCTGCAGCCTCCCATGAACTGAAGACTCCGGTAACAGTGCTGAAAGGCCAGCTTACAGGAATGCTTTATCAGGTAGGCGCCTATCAGGACCGGGAACTCTATCTGAAAAAATCGCTGAGGACTGTAGAGGAAATGGAACACCGGATCCTGAAGATCCTGGAGGTGTCCCGTATGGAAAGGCCGGATATGAAAGCAGAGATCCGGGAAATAGATCTCACCAGGATCATCAGGGAAAGCTGCACTCCTTATGAGGATCTGATAGAGGATAAAGGAATGACGCTGCGGGTGTCGCTGCCGGAATCCTTTAAGATCCTGGGGGATCCAAAGTTACTGAAAAGCGCTTTGGAAAATCTCCTGGAAAATGCTGTGAAATATTCTCCCCCGGGAGAAGAAATCCGGATTTCTGCACAGAAGGAATCAGAGGAGTCAAAACTCTGCAGGCTGGCAGTGGAAAATACCGGGGTATGGATCCCGGAAGAAAAGATTCCCCGGCTGTTTCAGGCTTTTTACCGGGTAGATGGATCCAGGAATAAAGAAACAGGAGGGATATCAGAATGTACCAATGGATCATATTGATTGTTTTTGCTTTTTGCCTGTGGAAAATACCGGAAATGGTAAAGAACTGGCGAAAAACAGGAAAAACAGCGGATCTGCTGCAAATGCTCGTCGTCATCTGCCTGGGGATCGCGGCCATCTGGGCGCTGTCATACTTCAGATAAACTTCAGACAAAACACAGATAGATTCCAGATAAAAATGCTATTCTTTTCTATAGGAAAGCTATAGAAAAGAATAGCATTTTTACGTTAAGAAATCGGATAAAAAGGGATTTTCATATTTTCAGAGTAACACAGGAGGTAACAGAAATGTTTTTAGTCAGAGAAATTTTCCGCAGCATCTGCCGCAGGAAAGGATTCAGCCTGCTGACTGCAATGACGGGACTTTTCCTTTTTCTTTCCTTAGGAATCTATATAGGAAATTTGAATAATATCCGGAATGCCCTGGAGACTCTGGGAGAAAAGCTGCCGGTAACAGTGCAGATCACCAATGCCAATGGCAGCCAGGATATCGGTCTGGAAATCCGGTCAGCACAGTTTGATGCTTTTGCAGGAAGCGGGGTCCGAGATCTGGTATATACAGCTCAGGCTGGAGGAAACAGGGAGGAAAAGGGAGAGAATGGACCTGTACCGGAATGTGACACCTCCATAAAAGCCGCCAATTCTCTGGATGCTTTTGCAAATCTGAAGGAAGAGGACTTTTCTTTTGCCAAAGGTTATGATATCTCCTATCTTAGCAGCCGGGAGCCCTGGTGTACTATTTGTGAACAGTACGGAAGTCTTTACGGGATAGAAACGGGAGACAGCCTGGAGCTTTCTGTTTATCAGATAAAATATAAGGGGGATGATGGCTCCTTTCAGTTCCTGCCTCTGGGAAGGGCCAGCCTGAAAGTGATCGGCGTTTACAGAACTTCCAGTGAACTTTCAGAGGTTTTGCTCTCCGCAGACTGGCTGCGGCAGTATACCGAAGAACAAGGGACAGAATTTTACTATGATTCGGCAAGAGGGGTCCTGGAAGACAGCGGAAATCTCAATGGATTCAAAAAGGAAATGGAAAACAGCGCATTTGGAGAAGTAAATCCGGATGGACCCGGAGGAAAAAGGGGCTTCTGTCTGACAGTCCAGGATCAGGTGTTTATTGAGACAGCCGGAAGACTTCAGGACAATCTCCGGATTTATGAGAATTTTCAGGTACCTTTTTTCTTCCTGATTTACGGAATCAGTGTTCTTCTTCCTTTCCTCCTTCTCCGCTGCCGGAGAAAAGAAGCGGCAGTTGCTCTGTCTCTGGGACGGCCCCGGAGGCTGACAGGACTGGCTCTGTTTGGAGAAAATCTGTTTCTGGAGCTGGCCGGCTGCGTTGCGATCCTGCCGTTTCTGCTGGCCTGGACAGGGATTTCTCCAAAGGAGACGGCCCGGCTCCTGGGAATTTATATGATCTGTCTCTGCCTGGGAACAGTTACAGCTCTGGCCGGCTTTCTGAAGTTTGATGTAATGAAACTTTTGGCAAAGATTGACTGAGAGTAGAGCAGGTATAAATTGGGAGGAATATTATGCAAAAACTGACAGCGGAAAAGGTTACTTATATTTATCAGGGAAAGTACCAGAAGGTAGAAGCTTTGAAGGAGGTTTCCTGTACCTTTGCAGAAGGAAATCTTTATGCGGTTATCGGACATTCCGGAAGTGGAAAATCCACTTTGCTTTCTATCCTGGCCGGTCTTGGAAAGCCTGCCCGGGGCAGAGTGCTGGCAGACGGGGAGGATATCAGTCATATAGGATATGAGCGGCACAGAAGAGAAAATGTTTCGGTGATCTATCAGGCCTTTTGTCTTTTCCCGGCCCTGACAGTACTGGAAAATGTCATGTATCCTATGGAAATTGCTGGAAAAAATAGAAAAGAAGCTGGAAAAAAAGCGGGAGAGCTGCTGAATAAGGTAGGGCTAACGGAGATGCTGTACCGGAAATTTCCTGCTATGCTAAGCGGCGGAGAACAGCAGAGAGTGGCTATTGCCAGAGCATTGGCTTCAGAAGCCAGGACCATTCTGGCCGACGAGCCCACCGGAAATCTGGATTCAGAAAATGGTAAAATGGTGCTGGACATTTTAAAAGAGCTGGTCCGGCAGGAAGATTACTGTGTGGTGATCGTTACCCATGATCTGGATATTGCTGCACAGGCAGATGTGGTATATGCCATGAAGGACGGCAGACTGGAAGAGAGAAGAGGTGAAAAGCTATGAGAAACAGTATCCGGCAGATGCTGCGTACTCCGTTTAAACTTCTGCTGTTCTTTCTATTTATAGGGGCTTCCACTCTGCTTCTTACCCTGGGACTCAGACTTTGGATGGAAACAGGGGAAAAACTGCGGCAGGCAGAGGAAAATTTTACCACCATCGGCATGGTCCGGCAGAGAGAAAACCTTATGGAGGCCGGACCGGTATGGCAGGCAGGGACAAAAAGTTATCTTTACTATGACTATCCCATTTACGAAGAAATCCTTTCGGAGAGCCTGCTGGATTTTGACGGGGCAGATTATCTGAAAGGTCCGGAGAAACGGCCCGTCTACGGCTCCTGGATGCCGGATTATGATCTGGAGCTTGAAGAGACAGTTGCCATGTATGGAATCTTCACAGCGGAGATTTCCCCTGTGGAGGACTGTGTACCGTCCCAGCCTGTCCAGGTGAATATTAAACGGGTATTATACGGAGACGCCAGGGGCAGCACTCAGTGCTGGTTCTGCGACCATAACAATCCGGATCCGCCCCCTATGGAGAAAGGAAAGACTTATATCGTTACTCTGGCGCCAAGAGGAAGCAGTCATCTGGACCGGGAAGAGGTGGTCATTGAATGTATTCCTACCGGTTCCTGTTATCCGGGAACAAGCCAATGCAGCAGAAACGGGGCAGAGATAGCAGGAACTTTTGCTGAGAAAGAAAATGATCCCTCCGGGCAAAGCACACTATGGGAAGAGGTGACGGAGGGTTTTTACGAAACAGGAAGAGGCGTTTACTGGCTGAATGCTATTGAAGCTCAGGAGAAATTTAATAAGACGGTTCAGGTACTTCCCACCGACTCCCTGGCACTTCTTCCAAGCTTTCATGAAAAGGAAAGTCAGGTCCTGGAAGGTCGGGAGATTTCCACGGAGGAGTTTGAAAAAGGAAAAGCGGTCTGTATGGTTTCCAAGTCCTTTGCACAGAGAAATGGTCTCAGAGTAGGGGATACTATTCCCCTTTCCCTGTATTACGCCGATTATGGAGATGCACCAGGTTATCTGGAACAGATGGTGGATTTTGGTCTGCTGAATGCCCGGGGAGAAGTATATCCTGCCTTTTGGGAAGCAAAATATGAGATTGTAGGATTCTATCAATATACTCCTTCGGAAGAGAAAGACGTAAATTCTGTGGAGATTGCCGGTGATATGATCCTGATACCCGCAAACTCTGTGAAGGCTTCTGATGAAAACAATATTGTCAAGTACGGGCCTATGCAGATGGGCACCACGTCTTTCCAGATCCCCAATGGTTCTGCCGCTGATTTTCTGGAGAATTTTAAAGAAGTAGAGAACAGCGATTTCCTGGAAATCCGGTTTGATGACAACGGATACGAACAGGTACGAAGAGAACTGGAGTCTGCAGGAAACACCGCAGCACTCCTGGCAGTGACCGGTTTCCTTTCTGCGGCAGCGCTCCTTCTGCTCCTGGCATATTTCTTCATTGTGAAGCAGAAAAGACGAACTGCTATTGAACGTTCCCTGGGTATGACCCGGAGCCAGTGCCGAAAGTCCCTTCTTGGAGGGATTCTGTTGTTCACTTTTTTTGCAGCGCTGACAGGAAGTCTTATAGGTAAGAGCTTGTATTCCAGTGTAAAAGGAGTCCTGGCCCGGGAAACAGAGCAGGAATACAGCATGAAATACAGTACCTGGCAGACCAGAGAACCTTCCCAGGAAGAGCTGGAGGTTCTGGAACAGCAGGATCTGGAACTGGAAGTCCTGGTTTATTTAGGGGTGCCTGGTTCCATTCTGGCTGGTATGCTGGGAATATCCTGGGTGTTTATGGAAAGAAATCTGAAGGTGCCTCCTATGGAAGTGATGAGTATGCGGGAGTAGGGGTATTCGATATATAGTAAGTTACACGATAGAACAGAAAAGAGGGACGTATCTGAAAGCAGATGCGTCCCTTTTCTACGTGCTGTGTCCAGCAAAGCCGGACACAGCAGTCTTTCCGGAGCTCCAATAGTTCTGGTTCTAAATTATATAATTATAAACTATTGAAGTAAATAAAATATAAGTATTTGCTATTTTATTTATAAAATACTATACTTTGCTCAAAGAAAACACAAAGTAACCGAGGGATAAACATGACGATCAAAAGTAAAATCGCACTGTCAAATGTCATGATGGTGCTGCTTCCCCTTTTTTTTACGGCGGTTGTGATCTTTGTATGCCTGAATACTTCATTGGGAAGTTACTGGCATACTCTGGAATCTATGTATAACGATGAAAATGGAATTCAGTTTGCTCAGAGTATGATCCATACCTATCAGCAGGAACTATGGGAAAACAACTGGGGCAGGGAAGATCAAAATGCCGCATATTATGAAGGAATACGGCGCAGTGATGAAATGAATCATCTGGAGGATAAGCTGTCCGGTATGGGATATCACTTTATGATTGAAAAAAACGGAAGTGAGATCTATTCCAATCTGTCGGAGATGGATGTGGAAGCGCTTATGGAACTTGGGGGAGAGGCAGTTTATTCAGCGGACACCCTTACAGCCAGCAGAAATGATATTTCTATTGTGAAAAATACATTCTATCACGGAGACAAAACTTTCTGCATCCTTGCTGTTCGCAGGGAACAGGCTGATCAGGGTATGGTCAACTATCTGCAGCATTATATTCTCAGATATATTGCAGGAATTGCAGTATTTTTTGTTCTTCTCACTTTGATTGTCAACAGCATTTTGTCCTGGTGGATATCCAGAAGCATTCTGAAGCCGTTGAACCTGTTGAAAGACGGCTCCTGCAGGATCCGTGAAGGAGATCTGGATCAGAAAATACAATATAACAAAAAAGATGAATTCGGAGAGGTCTGCCAGGATTTTGACAACATGAGAAAATATCTGAAGGAATCGGTAGAACTCAGGCAGCAGGATGAAAAACGCCGGAAAGATCTGATCGCAGGCATCTCTCACGATTTAAGGACGCCCCTGACATCTGTCTGCGGATATGTAGACGGGCTGCTGGATGGACTTGCGGACACGCCCGAGAAACAGGAGCGGTATCTGAAAGCAATCAAGACCAGAACAGGAAACCTGGTCAATCTTGTGGAAAGTCTGTCGGAATATAGCCGTCTGGATCGGGGATACCGGTATCACATGGAGAGGACGGACCTTAGAGCATACATGGAAACCTATCTGGAAAACGGAAAACATGATGCAGTTCATGACCAGGTACAGATCGACTTTCAGATGGAAAAATTTCCATGCATCGTAGACCTGGATCACCGGGAATTTAAACGGGTACTGGAAAATCTCTTTGATAATACGGTGAAATACCGGACAGCGACCCATTCGGATGTGTTGCTTTCATTTAGACGGACATCGGATTGCAGGTATGTGGAATTTATTTATCAGGATGACGGACCGGGAGTGCCGGAAGAGAGTTTGGAAGCAATTTTCGACAGCTTTTACCGGGTAGACGATTCGAGAAACCAGTCAGAAAAAGGAAGCGGACTGGGGCTTGCAGTAGTGAAAGAAATTATCCGGGGACATCATGGAACGATTCGCGCAGAAAACAGAGGGGGCCTGGCGATTATTATCTGCCTGCCTCTGGCCGAAGAAGATAAGAAAACGTTATAACGGGAAAAGGAGTATGGGAGATGGAACGGATATTGATCATTGAAGATGATGAGCTGATCGCAGATCTGGAACGAGATTACCTGGAAGCCAATACAGGTTGGACAGGGGGCCCATACGGAACCGGAAGTCGTATGAAGTTGAAATATACACGGGCCATGGTTACCGCTGCGTTAAATGGTACTCTGGAAAGTGCAGAGTACAGGCACGATCCCCGTTTTAATCTGGATATCCCCCAGTCCTGCCCGGATGTACCGGATAAGATCATGAATCCCCGGAATACCTGGGAAGATCCGGCGGCTTATGATGCCCAGGCGGAGAAGCTGGCAGAAATGTTCCGGGACAATTTTGCAAAAAAATATCCCGATATGCCGGAGCATATTGTATCCGCAGGTCCAAAACCTCTGGGAGGAACGGAGAACTTAAGGTAATTGGAACAATAGGGAACGCTCCGATTCCATCACAGCTTTTTATTAAGTTCAATGACGAAATATGTAACAATATATTTTCCTGTATGGTTTCCTTTTTATATGGAGTGGTGAGAAAGATGGCTGTTATGGTCATCTTTTTCTGCTCCATTCAATATATTTTTCAGCATTTCAAGAAACTTTTCAGCGGGTTTTGAAAACATCTGATATTTTTTCCAGATGATATGCATATGGCTTTCCAGATGGGGCATTAATGGGCGGAAACACAGACGGCTGTCTCCGCTTGTATTAATGATTTTGTCATAGCCGATGGCGTAACCCAGACCTTCCTCTACCAGAAGGGAGGCGTTAAAAAGCAGGTTGTAAGTGGCGATGATATTCAGCTCACGGGCTTCCCTGCCAAGCCACTGGGTCAGAGTTCCCCCTTTTGATTCTTGCTGGGAAAGGATCAACGGCTTATCCCGGAGGTCTTTTGGCAGGATCGACTCTTTTTGAGCCAGAGCAGAATCTTTTCTCATCAGAACACCCCACTGGTCTGCGTATGAGGTTTCCAGCGTATTATATTTGGTCAGGTCAACCTCGCCAAAGATCATGCCGAAGTCAATCAATCCCTTGTCCAATTGCTCCATTACGTGAGAGGCATTTCCGCTGGATATGTGATAGTGGATACCCGGGTAATGTTCCTGAAGTTTCCGTGCAGCCATTGCCATCAGCCGGACTCCATCGGTCTCCCCTGTTCCAATATAAATATCCCCTATGATGATATTATCATTTAAGGTAATTTCATTTTCGGTTCTTTTGACCAGATCCAGGATTTCTTCCGCACGTTTTCGCAAGATCATTCCCTCTTCTGTCAAAGTGACTTTCCGTGTCCCTTTTGTACCCCGGATGAAAAGCTGTTTTCCAAGTTCTTCCTCCAGATTTTTAATCTGTGTAGACAGGGTGGGCTGGGAGAGATGCAGAGATTCGGCGGCGTGGACGATACTTTGCTCTCTTGCAATGGCAAGAAAATAATTTAAGACTCGTAATTCCATAATACTCTCCATATGTTGATTTCGTGTTAAGAAAGGGTTTTCCGTTTTGTTTTAATATGGTCTTAATGTAGCATAAAATAGAATAGGTTTCAACTATTGAAAAGTATAATATATAAATATTTGTTATCTTAACAAGGCTAAGATATACTGAGACTGAAGGAAAGAGACAGGCAGACCGAACATGTAAAGGAGGCGGCAGAATGAAAAAGCAGATGATATTTGTATTAGGAGTTTTTATGATCTTTTCCCTTGCGGCCTGCGGCACACAGACTGAGGTAGAAGAAAATGGAGCAGAAGATGTTGCAGAAATCCCCTCGGAAGAACAAAATGCACAGGCGGACAGGAATACAGATAACACAGAATCGAAAGGAAGTAAAGATTATGAAAAAAAATATTGGAAACAGCCTTGCACTTTATCCCACTCCCCTTGTTGTAGTGGGCACTATGGTAAATGGTAAACCGAATTATGTACTGGTGGGACATGTGGGGATCATCGGACACGATAGGATCATGGTAAGCCTTGCAAAACCACATTATACAAATCAGGGGATCAAAGAGACACGAGCTCTGACCGTAAATATCGTTGATGAAGCAATGCTGGAAAAGGCGGATCGTGCAGGATGCGTCAGCGGGAATAAGACAGATAAATCGGATATGTTTGTTTACCACACAGAAGGAACGGGAGCGCCGGTAATCGATGAGGCTCCGGTAGTTATGGACTGTACTGTTGACGACATCTATGAAACAGAAGGATTCGAAAGCTTTATCTGTAAGATTGACGGTGTTTATGCAGAAGAGAACGTATTAAACGAAGCAGGAAAGATTGATTACCGTACGCTGAAACCGGTTCTTTTTGAAATGCCGACCTACGAATATCTCCGCACGGGAGATGTAATCGGAAAATGCATGAACATCAGCAAATAACAGAAAATCAGGAGAGTGATGGATATGGAATATGCAAAACTTGGAAACACAGACATTGAGGTATCGAAGCTCTGTGTAGGCTGCATGAGTTTCGGAAAACCCGGAACGCTGCATGACTGGACAGTGGATGAAGCCGGAACAGAAAAAATCGTGAAACATGCTCTCGACCTGGGAATTAATTTTTTTGATACTGCAAACGGATATTCGGAAGGGACCAGCGAAGAATATCTGGGAAATGCACTCAGGAAAAATATTGCAAGAGATAAAGTAGTCATCGCTTCCAAAGTCTATTTTAATCCCGGAAGACTTTCTTCTGAAGCTATCCACCGGGAAATTGACGACAGTTTGAAACGGCTTGGCACAGATTATCTGGATCTGTATATTATCCATCGTTTTGATTATGATACGCCCATCGAAGAGACAATGGAGGCTCTGAATGATCTGGTGGTATCAGGAAAAGTACGTGCTATTGGCGCATCGGCTATGTACGGATATCAATTCTATAATATGCAGCTTGCCGCACGGGATCATGGCTGGGCACAGTTTGCGGCTATGGAGAATCATTACAATCTTCTTTATCGGGAAGACGAACGTGAGATGATTCCTATCTGCCGCCAGATGAACGTATCTCTTATGCCATACAGCCCTCTTGCAGCCGGACATCTGACCAGGCCGGAATGGAATTCGGATTCTATCCGCAGCAAAACAGACCGGGCTGCCATGGGGAAATATGACCGGACGAAGGAGCAGGATATGGAAATTGTCCGCAGGGTCCATCTTCTGGCAGAAAAATACGGCGTAAAAATGCAGCAGATCGCATTAGCATGGGAGTGGGCAAAAGGGGTAACGGCGCCGATCATCGGGGCTACGAAAGCCTCCCATTTTGACGATGCCGCCGGAGCGTTTTCAGTGAAATTAACTGAGGAAGACATTGCATACCTGGAAGAACCCTATGTGCCCCACAGGATCGTAGGCGCAGTAGACGGTAATCCGCCAGAGGGAACCAAGCTGCTGGATGTGAAGAAATGAGCATCCTATCATTTTCAAATGAAAAAGTCTCTGCAGGGCAGTTTATGCTCTCGCAGGGACTTTTTGCCGCTATTCTTCCTTCTCTGCCTTTTGCTGGGCGGCATAATCACTGAGAAGAGGCGGAAGGGAAGAGCGTATGACCAGAGAGATATACAGGATATTTTTATCATTGTTCCTCAGAGTGGGATTTGTGATCCCGTCCATCAGAAGGCCTGCAAAGGCTTCCGTATAAAACCGGCTGAGAAAATCTCTGTAATCGGAAGGTATGGACAGTTCCATCTGCTGGATAGTTTTATCTATAACAGAAGAGGTGATCCCATAAAGGTCATTGAAGAAGAAACGTTTCAGTTCTCCCTGTCCTAAAGAGTTACAGATGTTGTTCAGCAGCTTTTCATTCTCCTCGATATAATTCATAACAAACCGGACAGCCTCTTCGTAATCAGACATCAGATCAAAATGTTTTACCACATCAATAGCTTCCTGTTCTAAAGTCCATTTCAAAAGATCGTTGATATCCTCAAAATGATAATAAAAAGTATTTCTGTTCAATCCGCAGTCCTCGGTGATTTCCCGGACAGTGATATTCGAGAAGGATTTCCTGCGGATAAGCTTTTTCAGAGATTCTGCAAGGATTTTCCTGGTATAAAAGGTGGTAGCGTTATGTTTCATGGGATCATCCATACTCCTTTATCAGCAATATTGTTTTTTTATTTTAGCGGCTGAAAAATAAAAAGTCAATCATTCAGCTAAACATATTCAGCCATTTGCCTAAATTTTAGACATCTGCTGAAAAGTGTTGCTTTTCTTTCCTGGATTTTTTTCATAAAATGCAGAACAGATGAAAAAAAGGAGGCCTTAGAAAATGAATATATGCATAAGCAGAGAATTTGGCAGCGGAGGACATGAGATCGGAAAGATACTTGCCGAGCAGCTTGGATATTCCTTTTATGACCGCAGGCTGCTGGAAGGTGCGGCGGAGAAAAGCAGGATTCCCATAGAGCATCTGGAAAGGGCAGATGAGCAGAAAGCCAATCCCTGGATACACAGAATATGGTATGAGGCAGAGGATGGAAATCTCCGTGGACTTCCGGCCAATGATATTTTATTTCAGATACAGAAGGACTATATCCTGAACCGGGCAAGGGAAGGAAATGCAGTTTTTGTAGGCAGATGCGGAGACTTTATTCTAAAAGAGGCAGATATCCCCTGTGTTTGTATTTTTATCACTGCCCCATATGCCTGCCGTGTAATGCGAAAAAAAGAGCTGCTCCATTTATCCGCAAAGGAGACAGAGACACTGATAAGGAAAACAGATAAACGGAGAAAAGCCTACTACAATTATTACACAGACGGGGGCTGGGGAAAACCAGATAATTATGACTTTTGCATCAACAGCAGCCGTGGAATCCATGAAACGGTCAGAGTACTGGAGAAGCTTCTGGAAGAACTGTCCCGGGAAGGTGAGAAAAATGAGTGAAAAGGCAGAGAAAGGTATACCGTCATGAAAAAATTTTATCAGAAAATCGTGGAGCATCCCAAAAGCATCCTTACCCTGTTTATCCTGGCAGCAGTTTTCTCCCTGTTCTGCCAAAGGCTGGTTCGTGTGAACTATGATATCAAAGACTACCTGCCGGAAAAATCCCCATCTACCATTGCTCTGGACAAAATGGAGGAGGAATACGAAGGGGGAATTCCCAACGCCCGGGTAATGATCCGGGATACTTCTGTGGCAGAAGCCCTGGAATATAAAGAAAAGCTGGAAGGATGCCCGGGGGTCGTCAGTGTAACCTGGCTGGATGATGCAGCAAATATTGAGCAGCCTCTGGAGACTCTGGATCAGGAACTGGCGGAGACCTATTATAAAAACGGAAACGCCCTTTTTACTGTTACTGTAGAGGAGGACCAGGTCCTGGATGCTGTAGAGGCAATGGAAGAAGTGGCAGGGGACAGAGGGGCCATGAGCGGAGACGCAGTTTCAACAGCAGTGGCTACTACCAGTACAGTCAGTGAAGTTTATAAAATTGCAGCTTTTGCAGTATTATTTGTATTTTTTGTACTCTTCTTAACCACCACCTCCTGGGCAGAGCCGGTGATCGTTATGGCGGGACTTGGCATTGCTATCGCCATCAATGCCGGAACGAACCTGATTTTTGGAGAGATTTCTTTTGTGACCAATGCGGCGGGGAATATCCTGCAGCTGGCGGTTTCTCTGGATTATTCGGTCTTTCTGATCCATCGCTTTGAAGAGTGCATGAAGACAGAGGAAACTCCCAGAAAGGCTATGGTAGAGGCCCTTTGTAAATCCACCAGTTCCATATTGTCCAGCGGACTGACAACAGTGATTGGATTTTTGGCGCTGGTATTTATGCAGTTTAAGATCGGTCCGGATCTGGGCCTTGCTCTGGCAAAAGGCGTAACCATCAGCCTGATCACGGTTTTTGTATTCATGCCCGTACTGATCCTGGCCTTAAACGGATGGCTGATGAAGACCCATCACAGAAGACTTCTGCCTGACTTTCACCGGTTCGGTTTCCTGGTGAGAAAGATCATGGTACCGATGACCGCAGTGTTTGCTCTTCTTGTTGTGCCTTCTTATCTGGCTTCTAACCAAAATACTTTTTACTATGGCTCTGCTTATATTTTCGGGGAGGATACAGAATTAGGCCGGGATATTGCAGAGATTGAAGAAATTTTCGGAAAAAGCGATACTTACGCCTTAATGATCCCCAGAGGAGACAAGGTCAGAGAAGAGCAGCTTTCCCAGGCTCTTCATGAGATATCGGAAGTGACCGGCATCCTTTCCTATGTAGACACAGTAGGAGCTCAGATACCCGAAGAATATCTGGATGAGGAACTCCTTTCCCAGCTGCTCTCCAAAGATTACAGCCGAATGGTGCTTACTGTAAATGCAGATGCAGAGGGAGAGGAAGCCTTTGCCCTGGTGGAAAAGATCCGGGAAACTGCAGATACCTATTATCCGGATTCCTGGTATCTGGCAGGAGCGGGAGTGAGTACCTATGATCTGATGGACACCATCACTGCAGATATGGTGAAAGTAAATCTTATCGCCATCGCAGCAGTTTTTGTGGTACTGCTTTTTACCATGAAATCCGTCTCTCTCCCGGTTTTCCTGGTGCTGGCTATCGAGACGGCAGTGTGGATCAATGTGTCGATTCCATACTTTAAGGATTCTACGGTATTCTACATTTCCTACCTGATCATCAGCTCTATCCAATTGGGAGCTACCGTGGATTATGCGATTCTGACTACGGAACGCTATATGGAGTTCAGACAGACCATGGATAAGAAAAAGGCAGTTTCTGAAACCATCGCAGCGGTGACTACATCTTTGCTTACTTCCGGTATTGTGCTGGCTGTGGTGGGATACCTGATGGGGGCAATTTCTTCTCACGGGATCCTTTCCCAGCTCGGGACCTTCCTGGGAAACGGAAGTATGCTGTCCCTGACCATTGTACTTTTTGTACTGCCGGGACTGCTGTACTTATTTGACAGGCTCATAGAGAAAACTACCCTGCACACAAACTTTTATCAGAAAAGGAGACATCATCATGAATCGAAATAGAAAAAGCAGATATACAAAAAAATCTATTACAGCGGCTGTATGTTTTTCCATGGTTCTTGGAAACACCCTGCCGGTCATTGCCGCAGAAAATCCCCAAAAGGAAGAAAATGTCTATGCCTCCCTGGAAGAAGACGGAACAGTATCCGGCGTCTATGTGGTCAATGAATATGATCTGGAAAAAGATACCAGAATCACAGACTATGGCGATTATACAGAAGTAACCAACCTGACTACCGAGGATAAAATAGAGGAGACAGCCGACGGATATACAGTAGAAGGCAAAAAAGGGAAATTCTATTATCAGGGGAATCTGGAGACAAAAGAACTGCCCTGGAAGATCCAGATTTCCTATTACCTGAACGGTGAGAAGAAAAATCCGAAAGAACTGGCCGGAGAGAGCGGAAATCTGGAAATCCGGATTTCCGTAAAGAAAAATGAAAAAGTAAAGGGAGACTATTTTGAAGATTATCTGCTCCAGGCCACAGTTACACTGGACTCCGAAAAGTGCAAAAATATCCAGGCAGAGGGGGCTACTCTGGCAAATGTGGGAGCAGATAAACAGATCCTATACAACATTATGGCGGGACAGGAAAAGGAATTTTCCATTACTTCAGAAGTTACAGACTTTGAAATGGAGGGGATTTCTTTTCAGGGAGTACCGATGTCCTTTGCCATTGATACAGACAGCCTGGATATGACGGATCTCTATGAACAGACAGATGAACTGAAAGAAGCGGTATCCCGGCTTGATGAGGGAGCCGGTTCATTGAAGGAAGGTACCGGAGAACTGGCGAAAGGCAGCAGCCGGCTTCTGGATGCCACAGGCAGCCTGGCCCAAGGTGCAGTCAGCCTTAAAACAGGCACAGACGGGGCGGCTTCGGGAAGTTCTGCTCTTGTCCAGGGAAGCCAGGAGCTGGAGACCGGTATCGGCGCTTATCTGAATGGCGTTTCTTCGGCAGCTTCCGGAAGTAAATCTCTGATCCAGGGAGCAGACAGCCTGAAAGAAGGCGTCCCTGTTCTTGAAGCCGGCGCAGGTCAATTAGCAGAAGGGACCAGGACCTATACAGAAGGAACCGAGAGCTATATAGACGGCGTCCAGGCTTATATCAGCGGCGTGGACCAGCTGAAGGAAGGGGCCGGACAGCTGGCCGGACTGAAAAACCTGGGAGAAGTCTCCCAGGGGGTAACTGCTTTAAAAGACAGTTCTCAGCAGCTTACAGATGGGGCAGCGGCTCTGTCTGATGGACTGGAGGCCCTTCAGTCCCAGCTCCGGCTTCTGGAAGACTCCCGGGAAGGCGGGCAGCTGCAGGAAATGCTGGGCAGTCTTCAGGAAGCAGCCCAGGCTATGGATAGTGTCCAGGCAAAGGCCGGAGAAATGTTTTCTCTGTATAATGAGGCGGCGGGAGAGCTGCAGGAAGCAGAAAATATTCTTTCTCAGGCAGAAAGCGAACTCCAGTCCCAGGCAGATAGTGCCAGTGACAGTCTAAACCAGGCTGGGGCAGCTCTCCAGTCCCAGGTAGATTCAGCAAACGCTCAGATCAGCCAGGCAAACAGCCAGATAGAGACAGCGGCATACAGCGCCAATGCTCAGATTGATGCAGCCATAGCCGTTGTTCAGAATTCCATAGACAGCGGCGACATGGATCCGGATACAGGAAGCACCCTGATTGCCGGTCTGGCTGGAAGCAGGGTCAGTGTGCAGGGGGCAGATACTGTGGCTGTGGATATTCCTGCAGCGGAGATTTCTATAAGCAATGACAGCTCTTCTGCCTTGGCATCCATTGCCTCCAGATTAGAAGAGATCCAGGCAGGAGGAATCGGATCTGTGAACAGTATGACGGAAGAACTAAACAAAGCAGCCGAAGCAGGAGAAAACCTTCCATCTTTCCAGACAGGAGACCTGTCACAGCTTACGGAAAGTATACAGGCTCTGACAGAAGGGGACCGGCAGCTGGAAACAGGACTGGAGCAGATGAACCAGGGGTTAACTTCTATGGAGACACAGACCGCTTCTCTTCCGGCAGGAGCAGAAGGGATCGACAGCCTTTTAAAAGGATTTGACGAATTGACCGCCCGGAACCAGACCCTGGAGGAAGGGGGAGAAGCCCTGAAATCTTCTTCTTCGGCCCTGAATCAGGGAGCAGAAGAAGTAAGCAGCGGGATCACCCGGTTAAACAGCGGGATCTCTGCCCTGGCACAGGGAGCTCAGCAGCTTGATGCTGGATTAGAAGAGCTGGAAGAAAATGGCGCAGATCTCCAGACAGGAAGCAGCAGTCTTACAGAAGGGACCCAGGCTCTTTTGGAAGGCCTTACCCAGCTACAGGAGGGGGTAAACACTTTATCTTCCGGAGCCTCTGTTTTTGAAACGGGTATTTCCAGCCTGGCAGAAGGTTCCCAGGATCTGGACGAGGGAGCCGGAGAAATGAAAGACGGCACTGAAGAATTTAAAACAGAAACTGCAGATATAGACACAGAAATCGAAAATAAGGTGGAGGAAATGGTACAGGAATTTTCCGGCGAAGACTATGTTCCGGTTTCCTTTGTATCTGAGAAAAATACCAATGTAGAGGCTGTCCAGTTTGCCTTCCAGACCGATCCCATCCAGATAGAAGAGGAAGAGGCCCGGGAGGAATCCCCTGCAGAAAACACCGGCTTCTGGGAAAAAATCAGAGGATTATTTGAATAATTCCGAAAAAACTAAAAATCGGACGTATATCCAGAGAAATTATCCTAACCTGCGGCAGTCCGGGGTGTTACAATACTGATTATAGTAAAACGAACACGGAAATGTGCTGTTCAGGAAAGGAGAAGGCTATGTAAAAGGGGCCCATGAAAATCCCGGATTTGCCTGTGCGGCCAAACACTTCCCCGGAAACGGCCAGGATTTCCGAGACGCCCATCTGTCCAATAATGTAAACTATTTCGATGTAGAGGAATGGGATAAAACCTACGGACTGGTTTATAAAACCCTGATTGAAAATGACCTGGACGCTATTATGGCAGGGCACATCATGCTGCCCAAGTATGCAAAAGCAATCAATCCGGATCTGAAAGACGAGGATATGATGCCGGCTACATTAAGTCCGGAGATCATGAAAGGACTTCTGAGAGACAAACTGGGCTTTAACGGTATGGTGGTCACAGACGCCTCCCATATGGTAGGTATGACAGACCGTATGAAGAGAAAAGACATGCTCCCCAGGACCATCAATGCAGGCTGCGATATGTTCCTGTTCTTTAATGATCCGGAGGAAGACTTTGCCACTATGCTGGAAGCATACCAGAATGGAATCATCAGCGAAGAGAGAATGGAAGAAGCCCTGGAGCGCATCCTGGGACTGAAAGCCCACTTAGGCCTTCACAAAAAGGCAAAAGAAGCTCTGGTGCCGGCACCGGAAGCCTTAGAGGGAGTTCTTGGCAGTCAGGAACACAAGGATATGCAGAAAGCCATCAGCCGGGACAGCATTACTCTGGTAAAATATAAAGACAAAGAAGTACTGCCTGTTGTTCCGGAAAGATATAAGAGGATCATGATCGTTCATGTAAAAGGGGCAGAAAGCGGCATGTCCGCTCTGGCCAAAGCCATGGGAATGGCAGGAGGGACCAACCCGGCAGAGCTTTTAAGAGATAAGCTGATCAGCAAAGGCTTTGACGCATTTATCTATGAAAGCCCTGTAGACAAAATGAAGAAACAGATCGAAGCCGGGGAGAAACCGGATATCAATATTTACTTTGCCGGTAAGAACGCCATTGCAGACTTTGTAAAAGACATGGACCTGGTAATCACCCTCTGTGATATTAACGAGGGAAGGCCCAGCTTCGGACTTTCCAAAGGCGGCGGAGAAATCCCCTGGTATGTCTTTGAAATCCCGGTAGTAGCCGTAAGCTGCGGACAGCCCACCATGCTGGCAGATATTCCCCAGGTACGGACTTACATCAATGCCTATGATACCAAAGACAGCACCTTCGACGCACTGGTAGAGAACCTGATGGCAGGAGAAGAAGCCTTTAAGGGACAGGATCCTATCGACAGCTTCTGCGGACTTTTTGACGCACGGCTGTAAATGCAGGCAGAGAGATTTTTATTTACTGAATAATGATAAAAGATGAAAAGCGCCTCACCGCTGGACTTATTTCCGGTGGCGAGGCGTTTGCTACGGCTGAGTTTCCGATTTTTTCATTCCTGGCTGTAGTATTTAACTAGCTGGTACGGTTATACAGAAAGAAATCTGATTTTAAACCGTAATTTTCGATGGTCGAAACGGTTACACAGGGAAAATACGATTTTAAGCCGGAAATTTAGGTTAGTTGGGACGGTTACACAGAAGAAAATCTGATTTTAAACCGTAATAATAGGGTAAATGGAACGGTTATATAGAAGAAAATCCGATTAAGAACCGTCCCCATATGCCTACAAGGACGGTTACATGAATGAAAATAGATTCTGAACCGTTTCTCCCATTAAAATATAGTTGAGAATAGAGAAGAACAGAAGATTCCGATTGTAGTCAAAAGGAAAAAGAGCTATAATAATCTCCGAATTACAGAGGGGCCTGCAGGCCCCGGATAGGAGAAATCATGAATTACGAAGAAGCAAGAGTATATTTGGAGGAAGCCTCTAAATACGGAAGTGTACTTGGCTTAGAGAATATGCGCCATCTTATGGAGCGTCTGGGAAATCCCCAGGACAGTCTGAAATTTATCCATATTTCAGGAACCAATGGAAAGGGTTCTGTCCTGGCTTATCTTTCTACTATACTGACAGAAGCGGGATACCGGGTAGGACGGTATATTTCCCCTACTTTGTTTTCCTACAGAGAGCGGATACAGGTAAACGGAGAGCGGATCGGAAAAGAAGCCCTGGCGAAACATGTGACAGCTATTGCAGAAGCTATTAAAGATATGGAGGAACATCATCTTACAAATCCTACGCCTTTTGAAATAGAAACCGCCCTTTCTTTCCTGTATTTCCAGGAGAAAAAATGTGATCTGGTGGTCCTGGAAACTGGTCTTGGAGGAGCCCTGGATGCCACCAATATCATTAAGACGCCGGTAATGGAAGTGATCACCCCCATCAGTATGGACCACATGGCCTTTCTGGGAGATACTTTGGAGGAAATTGCCGCACAGAAAGCCGGGATCATCAAGCCTTATACAAAGGTGGTATCCGGTCCCCAGAAAGCCGGAGCCAGAAAAGTTCTGGAAGAAAAGGCAAGGGAGCAGGGAGCTTCCCTGGAATTCCTGGATATGGAAGAAGTGAAGGATATCCATTACGGATATGAAAAACAGAGCTTTACCTGGAGAGATTTTGACCAGGTAGAGATTTCTCTGGCAGGAAGCTATCAGATCCTGAATGCCGCTCTTGCCCTTCAGGCTGTGACTATGCTTCAGGAGTTTGGCTATCCGGTTTCCAGAGAGAATATTTACGAAGGATTCAGAAAAACCCACTGGAGAGGACGTTTCACCCTGATCTCCAAAGAACCGGTAGTGATCATGGACGGAGCCCATAATCCCGGGGCGGCCAGAGAGCTGGAGCATTCTCTGAAGCTTTATTTTCCTCACCGGCATATCCGGTATATTTTCGGTATATTCCAGGACAAGGATTACAAACAGGTTATCCAGATCACAGCCCCGCTGGCAGACCATATCATAACAGTGCAGACTCCGGATAATCCCAGAGCCCTTCCGGCAGAAGAGCTGAAGGAAGCAGTGGCCTGTGTGAATCCTTCTGTGGAAGCGGCAAAAAGTATTGAACAGGCAGTGGAGAAAACTCTGGAAGAAGCAAAACCGGAAGATGTGGTGATCATTTTCGGCTCCCTTTCCTTCTTAGGAGAGGCAGAAAGGAATGTGAAGAAATGGAAAGAAAAACAGGACGGATTGCAGTAATTTCCGATACCCACGGACTTCTGCGGCCAGAAGTGGCTGAAATTTTAAAGACCTGCGACGCAGTCATTCATGGCGGAGACATCAATACCCCCGGGATTCTGGAAGAAATCCGCAGGATCAATCCTTCCCTGTATGTGGTCCGGGGGAATAATGATAAGGAATGGGCCGAAAAACTGCCTAAAGAGCTTTCTTTTTCTCTTTTTGGCAAAAGCTTTTATATGGTCCACAATAAAAAACATATCCCAAAAGATCTGGAGAAAAAAGATTTTGTGATCTACGGACATTCCCATAAATACGAGGCCTATGTGCAGGAAGGCGTCCAGTATCTGAACCCGGGAAGCTGCGGTCCCAGAAGATTCCATCAGCCGGTGACCATGGCGGTGCTGATTATAGAGGCAGAAAGCTTCCATATAGAAAAGATGGATATCCTTCCCAGAGTGGAACAGGAAAAAGTACCGGAACTTTCCCAGAAAGATATGGAAAAGCTGATAAAAGGAATCTTAAAAGAACTGGAAAAGGGAACCACCGTGGCTTCTATGGCAAAGAAATTTCAGGTTTCAAAGGAGTTTGCGGAACAGGTATGCAGGATTTCTGTAACTCACCCGGGAGTGACCGCCCATGGGATCATGGATAAGATGGAAGTAAATAAGATCGTATCAAAAAGCGGCAAAAACAGTTAGGAGGAAGGCTATTGATTTCCAGAAAATCCTCTCTTGAAAAAGAACTGGAGACGGTTTTAAAGCAGGAACAAAGATATATAGACAAGTATAAAGAGAAAAAGGAATCTTTTCTGAACCAGAAGCTGGCCCAGAAGATTCCCGATGGACTTCAGGAGAAGCTGGACGCAGCATTTAGCAAGGCTTTTTTCCTGGTCTTTGACAAGGGAACCGGGATCATAGAAAAAACCTACAAAAAAGAAGATCTGGAGCATGGGTACAAGGTTAACGCTTATTCGGCGGAAATCCGGGAGAACAAAAACACCTTACGGACTTTTAAGAAAGGCGCTGCCGCCTCCTCCAGAAAAAATCTTCTTTTGTCTACAGCAGAGGGGGTAGGCTTAGGGGTACTGGGGATCGGTCTGCCGGATATTCCCCTTTTTACAGGAATGATCCTGAAAAGCATTTATGAAGTGGCCCTGCACTATGGATACGCCTACGATACAGAAGAAGAACGGTACTTTATCCTGAAACTGATCCAGGTATCTTTGCTGTATGGAGAGGAACTGGTTCAGGAAAATCAAAAGACAGATCTTTTTATGGAAATGAAGAAACTTCCAGAAGGATACGATATGAAGAAGCAGGTCAAAGACACCTCTTCCATGCTTTCCGGAGAGCTTTTGTATATGAAATTCCTTCAGGGAATCCCAGTGGTGGGAGCGGCAGGAGGAATTTACGATACCGTATATCTCCAGAGGATCATGAAATATGTAAAAATC
>ERZ1090861.475-NODE-475-length-24418-cov-29.386324_pt1 | contig 24418 bp, 17 predicted proteins | sample MGYA00478482_ERZ1090861 | MGnify/ENA primary metagenome ERZ1090861 (study PRJEB33644, sample SAMEA5815744) | chicken gut metagenome | biome: Chicken; feature: Gastrointestinal Tract; material: Caecum | place: Ireland | collected 2019-01-01 | study: A study of the... | reverse complement strand
AGGGGAGGGGAGCGGGCTACCAGCGATGGGCCAAAAAGTTCAACCTGAAGGAAATGTCCAAAACGCTGATCTTCTTGCAGGAGAATAAGCTCACTAACATGGATGAGCTGAACGACAAGGCTGATGTGGCAGTCAAACGTTTCCATGAATTGCAGGAGACGATCAAAGCTGCAGAGAAGCGGATGGCCGAAATATCGGAGCTGAGGACGCAGATTGTCCAGTACGCCAAGACCCACGATGTATATGCCGCCTACCGCAAGGCCGGGTACAGCAAACGGTTCCGCGCCGAGCATGAGGCAGACATTCTGCTGCACCAGGCAGCCAAAGAATTTTTTGACAAGCAGGGGTTTAAAAAGCTGCCCAAGGTGAAGGATTTGAACGCCGAGTACACTGAACTGCTCAAGCAGAAGAAGGCAGTCTACCTGGCATACCGCAAGGCTCGGGAGGAGATGCAGCAGCTTTTGCGGGCACAGAAAAATATCGAGCGATTCTTCGCAGAAGAGACACCGCAGCCGGACCGGCAGCAGAGCCGGTAAACGAAACACGCCAAAGGTCGATTTTGCGTCGGCCTTTGGCGTGCTTTTTTGTTTGTATGGAAATGGAAGCGTTCCGAAGGAACGCGCAGCCTGCATCCACTGGATGCAGTTTTGAGAAGGGTTTGGGAAGCTCCCAACAAGCATTTTTGCCCGGGGCCGGGAGGGCACGGAGCAAAAATAGCAGATTGGTACCAGTCTGCACTGCTTGCACACTCTACGCTCACGTCGTTCGCTCTTCATCATTGAGGAGCTCTTTGCAGCGGACAACAGGCCGCTGCTCGAGATTGTCATTTACATAGCGACGCTTCAAACAGAAAACCATATTGCTGGCAGTGCTGTAAGCCAATGAATTGCTGCTTCATCTTACGCCCACAGTAGGGACAGAGCTTATTGGTTTTGCCCATTCAAGATGCCGAGGATATCATCCATGCTCATGCCGTCAGCCAGCAGCTTCTCAACAGCGGAATCCAGTTCGGTTTTCTGCGCTTCCAGAGTGGCTTTGGCTTCCGCATTGGTCTTTTGGGTTATGAAGGCCGGAATAAATATAGCTATATCAGGAAAGAAAGAGCACTACATGTTTTGATGAGTTCTTTTGAAGACAAAGACTGCGATAGAGGCGATAATAAGCAAACTGGGAATCACAATCATGAGAAAATACTGTTTGCGCTGGCCAGCTACATAACTCTCAGCGCTCTCACTGGGGTCAATCGTAACAGTAACAGATTCATCGCGGACGTACAGCACGCGTCGCTCGATGTCTCCTTCTTCGGCCAGCAGCTGGGCGGACGTCTCGGTGGAGCCAGCCTCAAAAGAACACCTGTACCCCGAGCCATCGGTGGCTTCATAGCGCACTTTATACACGGTAGTGGTAGGGTTCATCCGGCGGCTGCGTCCATAGGAGGAAGTGTTCTTTTTCTGCACAGGATAAATTTCAATGGGTGTGAAGGTATGTACACCTTTGTCTTCATAGGCCGAGGCGGGCCGCACTGTCAGCATGTTTTTGATACCAAGGCCCAGAATGATGGCGGCCACCATCAACAGGATCATGCTGGATGCGCCAAGCATATCGCGAATTTTTTCGGGCATAGTTCAAACCTCCCTTGCTGACGGTTAAATACGACTTATACTTTTTAGGTATTCATCCCCAACAATGCCAATAATCCTCCGCTTGCAAGATCGGACAAAAGGGAAGAGGAAAAATCAAGCGTCAACTGTTGGACGATATCCCGGATTTTAGGCTGGTTGTTTGCGCGGATTGCTTGCTCCAGTTGATAAAGCTGCGCAGACAGCTCCTGTGCAGAAATCAGTTTTTTCTGAATAGCTTGTAGCTCATCCAAAATTTCCTTTTGCTGGGCCTGAGGCACAGCATTTTCATTGATGGATCCAATCAACTGAGAGTTATCGCTGAAGGTATTGTTATTTGAAACGATTTTGATATTCATATGAACCCTCCAAAGTCAGAACCGCACAATTACTTAGAAAAGCTTGACTTGTTAAGGTTTACTTGATCAATGATTCGGCCGCCATTGGTTACGGTATTGTGGCTTGCGTCAATATTTACGTTGGAATGATCGTCAATCCGGCAGTTCCTAATGTCAATGTAAATGTTTTTGTCTGTCAGATCATTGTCTTCGAAAATGTTTGCAAATACGTCAAGAACTTGTTTTAAAAATACGTCACTTTCGAACAGCAGAGAAAATACTCGCCCGGAATTCAGCTGAATGTTGAGGTATTTATAACTTTGGGTTTTCTGAACTTCAGCATTCCAGAACCAGATGGCCAGACCACCACCTGTCAGACATATCAAGCCGACAAATACAGAGTAGCGTATAAGGAGTAAGCCAATCAAGATGAGAACAAGAGACCACAGAGGAAAAGATGTCTGCTGAAAATCAGCGGTGCTAATCAGGGATATATTATCGATTTGAATGATGGTATCTTCCCATCGTAATAAGCGGCCCACAATAGAGAGACTGGGGGTATTCACCCGTTTTTCTTTTCTGTTTGTCCCCAGACTGTTTTGAACCAACGACCCAAGCTGCTTTTGTTCCATAATTCATACCTCCATATTTTGAAACAACAACTTCTGAGCCAAAGAGCGACTTTGAGCTCCATTTGTGTCCTATAAGATATCTAAGAAAGTTGACTTTAGATGGTATGGGATTCCTTGACAAAGTAATACATACTGGAACAGGTGAACTTCAATGCCAAATCAATTAGTTTGTCCTGTATAAAGTTGGTGATATCATTGATTTTTAAGCCGATGCTCCCGATTAGAGAACCCCAGGAGGCGGCATTTATAATTTCTTGTAGGCTTCCACCAAACCAAGCTCCACTACACATAACAGCAACAAAGGCAAAAATAGCTTTAATCGCTGCTGCTAAGAAGATCGCCCAAAATTCCATTACACGAAGTACGATGGTGTAACTGATCAAGGATAGTAAAAGTACTTTTTGGCTGATGATTAATTGGGGTTCATATGTCTCTTTGGGTATGCTTTGGATGAGTAAACTGGCACCCTTACGATCCAGTACATCCTGCAAAGCCAGAGATACGACAAAAATTCTTGTGCTGATCGGTATAAAGTATGGAGTTTTGCTGTCTGTATAATAAATAACGGGATGACCGTTCTGTTCTTGATCAGTTTTGTTGATGCTATGAAAATACTCTTCAATCACAGAGTAAATAGCCGCATTGGTTGGAAGAGGCTTGGAATGAAAAATAACCAGAGTTACAATTAGATCTCCAACAACATTCCATGAGCACAGGGCAAACAAAGCAATCAGAAATAACCAATAATACGCAGCTACAATGGGGTCCCAGGTTGCCAAAAGTGGCAAACTGGAGATAAGTACATTAACAGCCGCAAGTCCATAATTTTTCCACATGATATACCTCCTTGAAGTTGCCGCAAGCCTTTTTGATGAATATGCGGTACACGCTTTTATTTTTATGCTGTTTTCAATCACCCCCTTGTCCATTAAATGTTCTGCTTTTCTTACAGGCCGCGTTCCAGTGTCAAAAAGAGATTAAACCTGTCTGCCGTTTTCTTCCATCTCATGGCGCAGGCCCTCGGCGTCGTAGCGGTTCACCTGGATGTTTCCGTCAAAAGTCTCCACCTGGATGGTGCGGTTGAAGGCATCGTAGCTGTACCGGGCCTTATCGTCCGACAGCAGGTTGCCTGCATGGTCATAGCGGAAAAGGGTGGTGGCACCGTTTTTGGTGTAGGCCGTCAGGCGGTTGCGGGGGTCGTACTGGTAGAGTTCCTCCACGCCCTGGGCAATGCGTTTGGTGCGGTTGCCGGCTTTGTCGTAGAACAGTTCTTCGGTGTAGCCGGGATACTGCACCTTCTGCAGCTGGTTCAGCGGGTCATAATGGTAAAGTGTCTCACCTCCAAGCTGTTGTTTGCGGGTACGGTTGCCGTTGCCGTCGTAGAGGTAACGGTTGTTTGCCAGGATAGCATTGCCGGACTGGACAAAAAGCCCGGTCAGGTTCTTGTCCTGGTCGTACTGGTACTGTTTGAGCACAGGGCCGTGCTACTCCTGGCGAACAGTACCGTCGGGGTTATAAAAGTTTTATATCAAATAGATTTGATGCACGTAAAGGAATCTTATTATAGAAATGAAAGGATTGTGTTGTCTAGAATGTTTTTTGTAATAATAAAGTGTATTTTATAAAAATGAAAGATTCACTTGGTTAATGAACGGAGAGCATATCTTATGCTTTCTTTAACAATCGGTTCACAAGGAGCAGTTGATAATTTTGTCAAAATGGGCAAGAGCTGCTCGCGATGCTGTTTATATTTACCTAAAGCACGTATCGAAAATGCACGGATGGAATAGTCCGGATCGGTTAATAGACTATACAATAAAGAAAAATTCTCTTCGTTTTCAAAAAAACCAAGTAATTCGATCAGAAAGTGTGCATCGGTGTGTGTGTCTGGTGCAACAATGAGATCTCTATATTGTTTTTGAAATCGTTCGTCTTTTATGCGGGATAGGGATGAAGAAGAGGCTTGTCTTGTGGACATACAAGATTGTGGATTGCACTTTCGATTTGGCTGAGAAAAAATTTTAATTAAAAAAGTGGTCGCTTCATAAAGTTTAGGAACCCCTAAATAGCCGAGAAGCAGTATACTGAAATCAGGATCTTCAAATTCTTCGATATATTTTTCGATTACTGGAAGAAGGCAGCGATCTTTAATGGAAAATGCTTGCAACTGAAAAAAATATTGTATAGAATATCCATAAGAATTTACTTCTTGAATTAGATTGTCTAATAGAATCAAATCTTTTTTGCTTGCTTTGTTGCGAGTGATTGTGTCAAATTCAATAGCTGCGGTTTTGTTTGAAATATCTAGAGATGAATCTTTGTTGACCATAATATAATATGCCTTCCTTTTGTGTAAAGATAGATTATATGTTTGGAGGAAGCGAAGTGTTGATATGATGCTTAGAGCTATTGGGGGAAGTATTCAAATAATTTTCATTTGAATAAGTCGTGCTTGTGAATGATACGTCCAGCATTGATTTCGTCTAATAATGACTTGCTGAGATGGGTGTCGCTACGTGTCCAGAGTTCGAATGTTTTTCCTGTGGTAGATGCAAGTTTAATGTCATCTTTTATTTGCTGTGTTAAAGATTGGGTGTTTGTATTTTTTACTTCTATAATTTTTTGTGGAGAAATAAAATCTGGAATTCTTTGACGGCCATCGACAACGATTTTGGTTGTATTTTTTGTTAATCCTGTTATGTGACTTACATATTCTTCTCCGAGTTTGCCTTTAAATTGCGAACTACTATTTGGCACATTCCCGCTAGGCTTTTCAGGCTGATTTAGTCTACTAGTGGGAGTGGATGCGAATCTGCCGGTGTTTTTGTCATGCCAATTGCCTTTTGCATCTTGGTAGATATCCCCCTGGGTTAACCGTTGCTCAGATGCAAAATGTGGATCATAGGGAACAAGCGCCGTCGATTGCTGCTGATTTGGAGAAGGAACTGGCGCACGCAGAAGAGGATCTTTGGTTCCTTCAGGGCATACGTTACCGCTGGGATCGGTGTAAAACACCGGATTGTTTTGACAGTACGCATACAGATTCAGCCCATCGCCGCGGTAAGTGTCCTCCTGTGTAAACCGGGCGATGACTGGATTGTAGAACCGTGCGCGCAGGTAGTATTGCTGCGTGACTGGGTCAAGCTGCTGGCCAGTGAACTTAAAGCGGTTGGGGACGGCTTCCTCCTGAGCCGTAAGGTTGCCCCAAGCGTCATAGTCGTAATGGTTAAGAACAATGCCGTCTTCATCAACGATGTGGGTGGTTGACCCTATCTCATCGCTGACATAGTGGTAATACGTTCTTGCGGCATCCGTATTGCGTGCGATCAGCTCGCTGCTGCGGATGTAGCGAACAAGGTTATGAGCATCAGACTCAACAACGGCCTCGCGGTCAGGGTTGAAGATAAACTTCACCAGGCTGCCGTTTTCTTCCATCTCATGGCGCAGCCCTTCGGCATCGTAGCGGTTTAACTGGATGTTGCCGTCAAAGGTCTCCACTTGTGTGGTGCGGTTGAAAGCATCGTAGCTGTACCGGGCCTTATCGTCCGACAGCAGGTTGCCTGCATGGTCATAGCGGAAAAGGGTGGTGGCACCGTTTTTGGTGTAGGCCGTCAGGCGGTTGCGGGGGTCGTACTGGTAGAGTTCCTCCACGCCCTGGGCAATGCGTTTGGTGCGGTTGCCGGCTTTGTCGTAGAACAGTTCTTCGGTGTAGCCGGGATACTGCACCTTCTGCAGCTGGTTCAGCGGGTCGTAGTGGTAGAGTGTCTCACCCCTAAAGTGAACTTGGAATGATGTTATAGAATTGAGGTAGTAAGAATTTCTGTTCACTGCTTACCTTGAAATCAAAGTAAGGCATAGAATGTGACTAAACAGTATTGAAGTTTGAATTATTTCTTGTTTTCATATTCTTTAATTATTTCAGCTAATTCTGGCTCTTCGAAAGACAAAATAGTTTCCTTTATTGTCATCCCATTTATCTTTTTCTCTAAGTCCAGTCCGTGCTCTAAAAACAATCTTAATATTTCTTGATTGTTATTGTTTTTTGTTCCTAAAGCCATTAGAATGGGAGGCGCACCTCTTTTGTCTACACAATTTGGGTTTGCACCTTTCTCTAATAGTAGTTTTATGACTTGTAATTTGTGGTTGATTGCTGCTACATGAAGATATGTTAATCCTTGTTTATCTTTGAATTCAACATTTTCTAAATTTTTAATGGATGCAAGCAACTCGGGACTCTCTTCGTGTCCAATTTGCCAAAAAATGTCATCTCTTCCTAAACGGTAATTCATAGTTGAGTCTTCCTTTCTTTATTTAATGTCTGTCCTCAAATACATGAGAGAGATTATCATGTCTGTTTTGCCATACATAAAAATCTGGATTATTCATATAATCATTGAACTGCGCCTGTGTCATTTTTTGTGCCTCAGCTAGATCTCTTTCATACCAGAATTCATGCGAAGGAACATGACCTAAATCTGCATCAGCAGGGGATATCCATTTGTTGCCTATTGGGTCATAAATTTGCCCTTGAGAATTGACTTTGGTTTTTTTGTTGATTTTATCAATTGTTGACTGTCGTATATATGGACGAACTAAATAATGTTGCCCTTCATTTGGGTAATGACTTTTCTTGTAGTCATTCCAAGCTTCACTCATTTGACTCTGTGAATATTTCCCCTGATTAGCACTTTGGAATTCATTCCAAGTCAGCGGCCTGGTAGCACTTGTTGATTCAGGAATTTGCGCAACAGGTTTAACAGGTTGATTTTGATGTAGGACATCTGTTTGAGAAGCGGTATTAGACTTTTTGTTTTGTTCCTTTACAATATTGGACGCCTCTGCCATCAAGCGCTGCTTGGTGTCATAGTCCATCTTGTCAGGGTCAAGGCCGCGTTCAGATGCCAGCTTGTTAAATGTGTCCTGTTTTGTATCGCACCAGTGACCAGTCGGGTCAATGTAGTAAGTAGGCCGGTTGGCACAATACGCATACAGATTCAGCCCATCGCCGCGGTAGGTGTCCTCCTGGGTAAACCGGGCGATGACTGGATTGTAGAAGCGCGCTCGCAGGTAATACTGCTGGGTGACCGGGTCAAGCTGCTGGCCGGTGAACTTGAAACGGTTGGGGACGGCTTCCTCCTGAGCCGTAAGGTTGCCCCAAGCGTCATAATCATAATGGTTAAGTACGATTCCATCTTCATCAACGATGTGGGTGGTTGACCCCATCTCGTCGCTGACATAGTGGTAATACGTCCTTGCGGCATCCGTATTGCGTGCGATCAGCTCACTGCTGCGGATGTAGCGGGTAATGCCAAGGGAATTCTGTTCAGCTATCACCTCGCGGTCGGGATTGAAGATGAACTTCACTAAGTTGCCGTTTTCTTCCATCTCATGCCGCAGGCCCTCGGCATCGTAGCGGTTGACCTGGATGTTCCCGTCAAAGGTCTCCACTTGTGTGGTGCGGTTGAAGGCATCGTAGTTGTACCGGGCCTTATCGTCCGACAGCAGGTTGCCTGCATGGTCATAGCGGAAAAGGGTGGTGGCACCGTTTTTGGTGTAGGCCGTCAGGCGGTTGCGGGGGTCGTACTGGTAGAGTTCCTCCACGCCCTGGGCAATGCGTTTGGTGCGGTTGCCGGCTTTGTCGTAGAACAGTTCTTCGGTGTAGCCGGGATACTGCACCTTCTGCAGCTGGTTCAGCGGGTCATAATGGTAAAGTGTCTCACCTCCAAGCTGTTGTTTGCGGGTACGGTTGCCGTTGCCGTCGTAGAGGTAACGGTTGTTTGCCAGGATGGCGTTGCCGGACTGGACAAAAAGTCCGGTCAGATTCTTGTCCTGGTCGTACTGGTACTGTTTGAGCACGGGGCCGTGCTGCTCCTGACGGATGGTGCCGTCAGGGTTATACTGGTAGGCCGCCAACTCATTCCCATCATCCCAAATTTTCTCGGGCAGGTCAAGGATGGAGTAGGAATACTCTGTCACCTTGCCAGTGACGTCAATTTGTTTGACCTTGTTGCCGTTGTGGTCGTAGGCCATGGAGAGCAGGGTGCGGCCGCTGGCCGACTTGCGGACCAGGCGGTCCATGGAATCGTACTCGTAGGCGTAGCGCATCCCATCCGAGATGGCGCACTTCAACAGGCCCTCCGGCGTGTACTCATAGAAGTCGCCCAGGGTGCCGTTTTTGACTTTTCGGAACAGGGGAGCGCCGTAGAGGTTGTAGCCCATCTCCACCGTCACGCCGTTGCGGTCAGTGCGGGAGATCAGGCGGTCCTCGCCGTCGTAGAGGTAGGTTTCCCGTTCGCCGGTGGGGTCTACAATGGCACGGACCTGCCCGGCCACATTGTACTCATACTGGGTGGTATGGCCCTCACCGTCGGTGGAGCTGGTCATGTTGCCGGCGAAATCATAGGTATAGGACTCGGTGCTTTCGTCTGGTTTCAGGATGCCGATGATCCGGCCCCACTCGTCCAGACGGTAGCGGGTACGGTTGTGGTTGCCGTCCACTACACCCACAATGTTGCCCCGGGCGTCGTACTCCAGCTGCTGGGTCGCGCCGCCGGTGGTCTCGATATGGACGCGGTTGCCCGCCAGGTCATAGGTGAAGGATGCGCCGGACTGAACCGCGTCGAGCTGTTGCAGCAGCCGGCCATCCCCATCGTAAACATTGGTCTGTAAAACATGGCCGTCCGGGCCAACGACAGACACAATATTTCCCTGGTGGTCGTAGGTATACTGGTAGCCCTCGCCGTCATCGGTTTGGATGTCGTACTGGTTGGGCTGAACCTGTTTTGCAAGCAGACCATTCTGGTTGTAGAAGCTGCGGGTCACGCTGCCGTCCGGTGCGGTGCGACGGATCTCGTGGTTCAGCAGGTCGTACTCGATCTTTGTCTTGTGCCCCTGGTTGTCGGTGATCTCCACCAGGTTCCCGGCCTTGTCGTAGGCGAACTCCGTCCGGTTGTGGATGCCGGCTGCTTTATCGACATGGGTCTCAGCAGTCAGCCGGTCAATAACATCGTACTCACGGAAGATTTCCCCGCCCGCAGGCATCTGGATATGAACGATGTTGCCAGTCTTGTCGTAATCATACAGAACCGATGCCCAGGCGGTGCCGCCGTCGGCGCGCTCCACCATGTGGCCCTGCTCAATGAGCCGCCCGCCGGCGTCGTACTTCCAGCGGAACAGCTGGTTGACGCCGGGCCGCAGCCTGCGCCGCTCCTTGATCCGGCGGTTCTGCAGGTCGTAGGTATACTCCACGGCGGCCCCGGTCTGGTCGCTGACTTTGACCAGACGGTCAGCCTTGTCATATTCAAAGCGGATCACATGCAGAGGGCCGGACATACTGGTCTCGGTCTGGAAGTGGAGATACCGGCGCTCCTCGATGCAGTTGCCGGCGACATCGTATTTGTATTGGGTCAGCTGGTACTGCGGCTGGCCGTCTGCACCGTACTGGCATGGCTTGCGTTCCTCGGTCAGCCAGCCGGCATAGTTGTAAGTATACAGAGAGCCGATGCGTTCTGCATCCGTTTTGCCAGTGAGATAACCGGTGGCGTCGATCAGCTTGACGATGTTGCCGCAAAGGTCGTAGACATACCGCTTCTCTACCGTCCCGTCCGGCGCGGTGATCTGGACCAGACGGTTTACTTCATCGTACTCGTAGGTATAGCCCACACCATCGTCCCGCTTGGCATCGTAATCCATGGGCTGGACTTTCTTGAGGATGTTGCCCATGGGGTCGTAGAAGATGCGCTCGATGCTCTGGTCAGGGTAGATGATCCGGATCTTGTTGTCGTTGGAATCGTATTCGCTGCGGATACCTTCGCCGTCGTTGGTCTGGAAATCATAGGTGTTGGGATGGATCTCCTTGACCACATTCTCGGCAGCATCCCGCAGGGTGGCCCAAACGTTGCCCAGTGCGTCGATCCGCAAGACCTGCTCGTCCATCTCATCGTAGACATAGCGGGTGCCCGGACCGTCTCCCAGGGAGGGATTGTACTGGTTGGGCCGGATGACCTTGATCAGGTTGCAGAGCAGGTCAAAGAGGTATTTGGTGGTGTGTTCCAGCGGGTCTGTGATCTGGCAGCAGCGGTCCCAGTCGTTGTAGGCATAGTCTGTCTGACCCTGGTCGGTGATAATGGACATACAGCGGCCGGCTTGGTCGTAATGGTAGCGAATACAGGCTCCATTGGGGCTGGTGATAAGGTCAGGGTAGGGGAGATTTCCATCATAGGAATAGACCCATTCTCCGCCGCCAGGGGTGCGGACTGCCGTGATCCGGCCCTTGGAATCGTAGGTGATCTTTGTAGTCTGGCAAGAGGATTCGTCTATTGTGTTTGTGAACTGGACCAGATTGCCGTTCTGGTCGTACTGGTATGTTTTGTCCCGGCCGGCATTATCCCATTGCCGGGACATATTGCCCTGTGCATCATAGGTGAACTGGGTGATCAGGCCATTGGGCAGCTCCTGGTACACCAGCAGGCTCTGCTCATTGAAACGCTGGTGCATCTCATGGCCGCGGCGGTCGGAGATGAGGATCTTGTTCTGCTTTTCGTCGTAGGCGTAGCGTTCCTCTGAGCCATCCTCAAAACAGGTCTTTGTAGTGAGATTGGCAGAGTTGTAGTAATAGAACGTGCGATAGCCTGTAATGGTATCCAGGAAAGTGTTGCAGCGGTTGGCGTCATCGTAGAACAGGACATATTCCTGACCATTGGACAGCATCTGCCGTGTGACCCGGCCCAGGCTGTCATACTCATCTTTCAGGTAGGTATGGCCGTTCTGGTCCGTGATCTGTGCCAGATATCCTTCCGGCGTATAGACATAGTGGATCTGGCCGCCGTTGTTGTACTCTACACAGGTAAGAAGTTCCTGGTCATAGGTATAGCGGACCGTCCGCCCCAGGGTATCCCGGATAGAGGCGATCTTGTTGGCACTATAGGTGAAAGACAGGGATTGCCCGGATGGGAATTCCATCTGAGTCAGGGTGTCCCCGACATAGCGCAGCCAAATACGGTTGCCGTTGAGATCCGCGATGGAGACAAGCCTTCCCTTTGCATCGTAGCGGTAGACCTTTTTCTCCTTGACTGCAGTCAGGCTGTATCCATCCCGGAGCTGTTCCAGAGAAAGAGACAGGTCTGCACCCCGGCAGTTGACCCACTGCTGCTGTTCCGGGCGGAAGGTGAACTTTTCCAGATGCATGTCGGGCATCATAATGGAAGCATTCTGCCTGTCTATGTAGATCCAGCTGCCGATGTTCAGGAACCAGCGGCTGCCGAGCAGGCCGCCAGCGTTGGTATAGATGGATTCATAGCTGCGCTGGACAGGGAAGTCCCCGGTCAGGTCGTGGATGATAAATTCTGTCTGTACGATTTTCTGACTTCCGGTAATGGCGTCGATAGGGTCGCCAAATGTATTTTGGTTTTGCTTCTGAACATCGGAAGCTTCGGTATTTTGTGATTGTTTATTTACTTTATCGGGCTTGAGGTTATTTTCTGTGTGCTGGCTGGCGGTTGCATTAGGCTTGTTAGAAGTGAGTTTTCCATAGGCATCTGTAGCTTTGCTTATCGAGTCATCAGCAGCTCTAAAATGCTGTACTAAGGAAATGACAGAAGACATACTTTCTGGATCAGAAAGGGAGAATTGCTCGCTTTTTAGCAAATAAATAATGTACTTGACATCGTTAAAAATCTGGCCTGTAATGTAATTTGTTTGCGCTGCGGCAATAAGAGCCTTTAAACCCAAAATGGAAGCTTTAAAAGGTACAGTGTATTTCTTGGAGTTGAGAACAATATTGAACAGACTGAAACCAGGAAAAGCAACACCTATGAGACTGATAAATGCTTCAGCGTAATCACCACGAAGCAAAGAGATGCCGGCATTGATGGCACTGCAAACAGGGATACACCCGGCGATATCCAGACCAAGTTGGATAACATCTAGCAGATTATCCATACTTGTCTTTTGAAATTCTGATATAGCTTCGTAATCAGATTTTCTATCAAAACCTAGCCAGCGGAATTTTGGAGATGCGATCTCAATTTCTCCATTGGAGGAGAACTGGATGGATGATCTGTTTTCAATAGCAAGCACACAACGCATAGAGGCAAAGAGGTCAATCTGGTAAAGATCGAGCTCTTCCGATTTGGGTTTGTCTTCTTGCTGAGAAGCAGAATCTGAACTGGTGAAGATGCTGGAGACAAAATCGGCAACCTTTAAGGGAATATCGGAAACTGACAGAAGAGGTTGAAGTATATTTTCATTAAAAGCGTTATAAAAACTTGCGCCAAGGATTTCAAGCATCTTCCAGTCGGCATTATAACTGGTATTGCCGCCATCGGATATGTATTTGTTTTCTCCTTTCTGCTGGTCCTGGTCGAACTGCTGCATGTTCTTTTTGCGGCTTGACTCGAACCACTCGATGGGGTTTTCCTTGACTGTATCCAGGTCGTTGCTCTGGATAAGGATGTTATGGTCAGAGGTGATGTTGATATCCTTCTCGGAGGAAATTTCAATGCCGGTGTCCTCCGACAGGACGATCTTGACGGGCTGGTCATCTTCGCCGTCGTACTCTTTCCGGTTGGCGTTGAACTCAACGGAATGGCTCTTGAACCGGATCATGCGGTTGTTGGCCGTCATCATCTTCTCCCAGGGATAGGAGAAGTCGTCGCGGGTATTGTTTACATGTCTGCTGCCGAGGCATATGGCGGAGCCCTCGTTTTCATAGTAGCAGAAAACGGTATCTCCAACATCCGGCATACAGTAGAAGTCGTTGTTGAAGAAATTGCAGTAGGGAATCCAGCGCACGCCTGCCCCAGACCCGCCCACATCTACGTCAAACAGGACCTGGACATCTGTGCCGGAAACAGCCAGGACCTTGCCGAAAAGAGCACTGGGTCCAGTCGGCTGATTGGTAGGCTGTTTGAAAGCAGGGGGGACAGCCTCAGTCTGGATATGGGACTGAGGTTCTGTGAAATTGCTGGTCTTGGAAAGCTGCGCATATACGCCGTCCTTGTAGGTGAGCAGGATACGGTTGTAGAGCAGGCCGCCGGAAGCGTAGATATCGTTTCTGGTGACGAACATCTCGCGGCCGTTGGCGAGGAACATATGCCCGGCACCTGCGGTCAGGTTGTCCAGAGTGAATCCCTTTTGCAGGAACTCATAGGCGGAAGCCTCGGGGGCGATCTGATTCTTTACTTTCCAATACTGGGAGATATCCTTCTCGATCCAGCTGGTATCTGTGCAGGAGGGAAGCTCTGTGGAAGAAAAGGGGACAGCGCCAATGGAAAGCTGGATGTAAGGGACTTTGCTGTTGACAAAAATAGGATACCCAAACTGGTTGCAGATGCGTTTGATAAAATCCCAGTCTGTCTCAGCCTGCTGGGAGAGCATCTCGGGGATGACCTTATCTTCCTGGATCTGGAAAAGAGCGCCGTATGGTTCCAGCATTTGCTCCAGGACCTGGGACAGCATTTTACCGGGGTCCTGGAAGGTCCTGCTGTGGGCTGCCACATCCATTTTCTGGGAGTGGGTATGCGCTTCGATCTGGACTTCGCAGTACTGGTTCAGGTTATGCGTGCTGATAAGGGAGCAGGTACCGCAGAAGATGGGATTGCCCTGGTCATCCAGGATACGGATGGGGGAGTCCGCATAGCGGATACAGTCCTGCTCAGAGACAGGCCCTTTGGCAATAAAAAGGAGTGTCAGAGAGCCGTGAGCATTTGCCTCTTCATGGACATGGAGGGACTTGAGGGTATATGCTTGGATGGGAAAGTCGAGAATGACTCGTCCAAGTTCAAGGTGGTTTTGCTCGCTCATAAAATGACCTCAGTTTTAACAAAAATTATTGAGAAGTTTTTTGTAGGTAGTGCTGTATGCGGATTATAAATATAATTATGCAAACAATTGTATAGGGACCTGAAGCGATAAGCCTAAGTGCTTCTCCTTTTGCCTCCTGGGCAATGAAATCGTCAATCGTTTCACAGGGGTCTATAAAGTAATAGTCATCAGTCCAAGATACATAGTCATAGAGAACCCGGCGCTCTACATCTCCAGCAGCCATCATTTCCTCTGCATCACTTTTAGAGGCCGCTTTACGTTTCCAGTGATATACGGTCAAATTATCATCTAGATAGCCTGTGGAATACATGACTGAATATTTTGTTCTGTAATTTTGACGTCCGCGGTAAGCATTCAGTTCTGACTCTGGCAATATATATGAAGGAGTAAAAGTATATGCACCGAGATCAGCTAGATTGGATGTGCGATTTGGATATCTTACAGCAAAATAGCAAAATCCTATTATTGCTTCTGAGGCAAAATTGAGGAAAAAAATTGCTAGAAAAAATAGAATCACTCCGTTCAAAGAACAGACAAACTCGTGGAATTTTTTAAACATAATTTTGCCCTCCTCATGTCTGTACTTTTGAAAAAGTATCTAGTATAGAATCACAGGGTGTAGAGTAAATCCTCCCATGTCTCTTCGCAGCATACTTTCAGCTAAAGGCAACGATACGATCAACTTCCGTTGAAGTATTTTATCAATCAAAAATATGTTTTTTTCGTGGATGAGTTTCTGGTTAAGTTTGAGAGGCTCGGGGAGGTCTTTGTTAGGATCAAAAGAAAAGTCGATTTTGGGAAAATCTGCCCACCAATAAAGATAAGAGCAATTGTCATTTAAATCTTCCGGATAAAGACGGACGCCCTTGAATGAAATATCTGGTTCATACAGTTCGATGAGGCGTTTTAACTTGTCGGAGATCCATATGGTGGAATCAAATAGGATATCATATACTTCAAGTTTGACTGAGTTTTGAAAGTAACCAACGGCTAAATCTGGAATATGCTGCACCTGCTCCAATGAAGCAAAATCGCTGTATAATTCAATATTGATATTGGAAGGCCGAACCACTAAAGGATTTGAAATATGAGGATCACGTGAAAGTTCAAAATACATCATGTTATGAGTCTTCACCATCTTTCGTTTGAAAGCAAGTTTGCATCGAATCTGATAGTGTGCAATTCTCTACAGAGCAATTTTGAACTTGACACACTTCAAAATTACATAATGAAAAATCACTATTTAAAATCTTTGCTTCGTTAAAATTGCAGTTATAAAAGGATGCTGAACCAAAACCGCAAAAAACAGAGTTTTCACACTGTGTGATACAGTTCGTATGTATAGAGTTTAGCAAATTGGATTGGAATAATGTGGCCTCAAACGAAGCGCCATCTAACCGTATGTCTTGAAACTGACATGAAATAAAATTGCAACCTTCAAAACGAGCATCGCAGAATTTAACATCTTTAAATTTGCAGTTTTTAAATGTGCACAGATGAAATATACTGTCACTTAAATCTAACTGATTGAATGATTTGTCTTCATAATTGATTCTTTCAAAAGTTCGAAATGTTAAATCCTCTGAAGATTCACAATTAAAGATGTCAACATTTGGACGCATAGCAAAAATAGTGCGTTGCCAACCCATATATTCCCCAAATGTAATTTCAAAATTACCACTAATCTTAAGAGATTGAAACTCTTTGATTTGTGGAATATCTATCATTTGAGTCTTGATATAGGTCGATGCAACGTGCAGGAGATCCCGACCCAAAGCCCAGCTCATAGAACGAATATATGGTTCATGTACAGCATTGATGATTCCAGCTTTGCGTGCCAGACTGATTAGCTCGTTTGGATATTGCTCCCATTCTGGAAGAACCCATGCGGCTTTAAACGATTTGCTTACGATACTGTGCTCCATAAAAGGAATGCTAGGATATATCTCAAATAATAACTGAGGATTCCCGCACATTAACTCGGAAAAAAGATAGGAAATTGTAATATGATTGATGTTTGCAATGAGGTTATTATGTTGTAAATCTAATAATAAAGAGAAGAAGAACTTAAAATTCGAGATAATCGCAGTATGAATCTTTGGCGCATATTTGGTATAGCTTTCAAAGAAATGTAGAGCTGCATGTTCGACAGAAGGCTTATGACATTCATTTTGAAAAATAGTAAGATATTCGTTTGTTGTCATAGTAACACCTATGTATTATTCGATTATGATTTTTTCCCCAGTTAATGTTATACTATCATTCCGCATTTCCAAATTGGATTGACTTGTTCCTATAGATATTCTTACTTTAGCAATCATCTTTATCTCGTTGGCGGCCTGAATATTAACTTGTGTGCCTGAAGTGATATTAATGTCTAAGTTTGAAATAATTTCGATTCCTTTTTGATCAGTCAAATTGATAAAGAGTTTTCCTTCTTTGCAAATGATGATAAGACCTTCTTTTGTCATAAGAATTTGCTTGCCGTTGAGACCGCGCCAGCATTTATCTGTAACATCTGGACGAACATTCTTTGTAATAGAACTGGCGGCAAAAGCGTCTCCCTCATTGTCAGAAGGGAAAAACACACGAACTTCATCACCTACTGCAGGCATCGAGTACCAACCGCTTCCATCTTGGGAAGAATAAGCAGTTGAATAAGGAAACCACCAGTCTCCACTGGAATCATAATCTGAATCTATCGTATGTAAGAAAACCTGTACCCGATCCGCTTTCACGGCTTTTACCCTGCCGGTTAATATTCGGCCAGAAGCTTGTTTATTTAGAACTTGAGGCGCAATAAAGCTATTTTGAAGGGAAACAGAATAGGTGAATTCTAGGAGTCCATCTATGAGTTGTGCAGAGACAGAACGAACACGTTCACTTTTTCCATTGAAAGAAATTGTGTCGCCTAGATAAGCACATGCATAGGAACGGACAACTTCGGAAGCAAAATCATCTCGTAAAGAGCTGGAAGCTGCTGGTGTGTTAGCAGACATAGACTGATAGGAACCCTCATCTTTATTGTGGTTATAGGATATAGTGGATATTTCTTTTGTCTGCTTTGCAGGGGGCAGTCCAACATATATTTGAGGTTCATGGGATATAATATCAGCGAATATAGGTGCACCTAGTTGAGAGGCCATTCGGATGATAAAATCCCAGTCGGTCTCGTTATACTGCATGATTAATTTCCCAATGGCTTTATCAGAAACCATGATCTGAATATTGGCGCCTGAACGTTTGACTGTGTCCAAATCGTTTAAAATTTGGGAATAGGTTTTTGTAGTATTCTGAAATGTACGCTTGGATTTCTTAGCATCAAGTAAGCTGCTGGAGGTTTTAAGCTCAATAGTAAGAAGTGCAAAATCAGCTTGTTTTTCCAGGGTAGTATTGGATAATATCCCGTAAAATAAGTGTTTTGGCTGATCTTCAGCTGATGTGGTGATTTCGACGCCGAAGGTCTCATCTATGCGCTGGAGAAAATCTTCTGCTTTGGAAGTATCAATTTGTCCAACAACTTTGGCCCAACCATGGTTGTTGGGTGAATGAGTGATAAATACGGATAGAATTTTTTTATATGGAACGCCCTGAATAGTAAGATTATCAAAAGAAATAGGGGTCATTCTTCTCTTCCTCCTTCCTTGTGGAGCAGGTGGAATGATTGTGCCATTTCAAGAGCGATGGGCTGCAAGCGATTGGCATATTTTTGCTGAAACGTAATATTGCCAATCAAGAGTCGATTTTCAATAGAAGCAAAGAACATGATATTCATGTTGACTGAATCGAATGTTTGTGCAGTGAATTGCAAAATGGATAGATTGAAATTGTCTCTTTTCAAAGTGCTTGCTTTAAATACTCTGCTTTTTGGACCTACTCGTTGAATCAAAGTTTTGGCTGTCTTAGAGAAGTCGATGAGATTTTCGTTAGAAATCATATTGGAAGTCCAGTTGAGAGCAAGCATAAACGGTAGATATTCATTGGAAAATACATGCTGTGGTCTTGAACCGTGAAAGTATATGCGTACAACTTCCTCTGGAGTCCACTCTGTAAAATCCTTTGGCATACGGATAGAAGCATAGTTCTGAATGATTTTTCTATCCTCAAAAACAACAGGTATACCATAGATTGTGATGAGATCGTCATAAATGGACTGGCTGTTTTCTTTATTGATATTTTCTTCTGACGTTGCTTGCTTTTGGGCCTCTTCCTGCTGATGTTTAGCCTTGAGAATATTTTCATCAATGTAATCCATTGTGATATCACCTCGTTAATTATCAGGATAAGTCTTATAGATTGCTAATAGGCTCATAAATGATGGAGATAACTCCACCATAGCGGCAAGTTAGCTTGCTTTCAACCATGAGTGCAGGAGCGCCATCCACAATGCTTTTTTCATTCACAAATTCCCATGGATTGGGAGTATTGGGTTTGCATTTGTAAGTCATAATGCCAGCACTTTCCAAAGCGCCGCTCACAGCATCACTTACGATTCCACCGATGCCACAAGTAAGCGCTCCAATAGTGCCTTTAACCAATGCTTGACGAAGGCAGCGATCGGGATTTTGCGGAGAAAGACAATTTCCAAAAGGCATAATATTTTTATCTGTATGATCGTTCGCGTTCATAAGAGGCTGTTGATCTGAACCGACAAATATACCATGGTCAATATCAACATTTAGATAGTTTTCAACAGTGCCCATGGAACATTTGATTTTCATGAGGCGAACAACATAATCCCTTGCCATAAAAACCTCCTGATCCCTTAAAGCAAATATACGGTTCCTTTTTTAGATGGAATAGATTGGTTTTGAGGCGAATGCCCATTTTTTCTGCTTTGTAGTATTTTATTCAGAGCGGAGTACAGTTCAAAATTTGTTTTATACTTTGTTCTGACATTGGTTGTGACCTGTAAGTAAGCTGCAATCGCATCAAAGGGAACAGGACGATCTGCAGCAAGAATCAGTAAGCAGAACGAAATGTCGATAGGGGAAAGTGTGGTCAAGGCCAGCATTTCAGATGCAAATGCCTGCATAATGTCCAGCTGCAGTGTACTGTGTTTGGGGGCTGCGTGGGAAGCCCAAATGGTATTGAGTGTATCAAATTCTGTATTGCGGTCCTCAAAGTCCACATATTTGTATCTGAGCTGAGCTCCAGGCTGAAGTTTAAAGCGGCAAAACTCGAGTTGAGATGGCTGCTTTTGCTCAGTTGGAAGCAGAGAAATTTCTGCTTCGTTGCTCAAGAATTGTGCGGAATGGTTTTCTCCCAAAATCTTGATAACTAAGGCATAGGATATGTTTGTAGGGTAATATGGAATGACAACAGGATCTTTAAGAAGAAACACTTTCTGCCCTTTATAGATTGCACCAGGATTGATAAGAATAGCGGTTTCTGTTGTAGTGAGATTGCAGCCATATAAAATGCCATCTGAATATCCAGTGTATTTTAGATCTTCAGAAAGATAAAATGTCTCTGAAAGTTCTGAAAGCATTTCTTTTCTTAAAATGGCCCCATGTTGGAAAATAGGCACTTTTCTTACATACATAGAAATCCAGCTCCTTACTTTGTCCCATCAAAGAAGTTGGTGATCCATGCTTCTGTCTCAAAGCGGAAAAATTGCTCTGGACCAAGATGCAACTGGTTTTCTTTGCGCAGAACTGGTACTACATGGAACCCCCAACTGCTTTCATCAGCAAATACAAAAAATTTAAGCTCATGATTTACAATGTCATCCAAATCATCCTGGCGGATCTGTCCAATATACTGGGTAACAATTTCTTCTGGCTGTTTCTCCTCAAAATCTTCTGGTTTACAAGCAAAGTTGTAAATATAACGAGTTTTTCCTTCAAGGTCTTTTAAATAAATTTTGAGTGTTAAATCAACCATATTGCGTGAAATAAACCCACGGATTTTCTCACGATCCAGACTTTGAATGAGTACGATTTCTTCCCCGGTATGAGTAAACGCAGTGATTTTGTAAGGGAATGCAGCTTGTTCATGATGAATCTTTACATCGGCATACCCATACTTTTGATCCTTAAGATATTTGATTGCGCCATCCAAACAGACTAGCTTCAATTCATATTCGGCGTCACCACGATTTTTGGAAGGAGCAATGATCTTGCCGGGAATAAATTCTTTTAAAGCATCTCTAAAAATATTGATCTTACAGGATTGGCCAGTCAACTTCAAAATCTGATAGGAATCCAATTCTCCGCTATCATAAGGACCTTCTAAAAATTGCTTAACGATTCCATAGATATCAGCGCGCAAAAGCAGATTCAAATCATAAATACTTAGGTAAACAGTCGGAAAATCTTTGAGTACAGAGAGAATACCATTTTTCTGAATGGAGAGTTTCCATTTGTCTACAAGCAAACACTCAGTAGCGATTTCATTTATCTGTGTACTGGAAACAGCCAGCCGCAGCAGATCGTTCTTTTCATAGAATGTTTTTTTGATACGCTCAGCTACCTCAAACAAAAAATAGAAATTGTTTTTGACGGCGTAGTAGTCGGCACGGCTGCGATGTTCATAGTCCTTGAAGCGAGTGGGAATAATGGTCTCTGCATTTTGATAACACTGATCCAGCAAGGAATATACTTTAGCAAGGCCATACTCATCTACATTGCGAAATAAATCGCCTTCAAAGGAAGCCATTAGATTATGAAGATCTGCAGGTTTGGCCGAATCAAGCGCTCTGCTTAATGCGATTTTTAACAACTGCAAGATCCGGTAGGTCAGGTTGTTTCCACCAAAGTCGGTATTGCCGTTCTCATATGCAGTCGTAATATCGATCTTATATGCAACACGATTGTTTTGAATTTTAAAGTGGCAGGAAGATAAGTCAGTCGTTCCGCCGCCACAATCTATAATCAAAGCTCGATACACTTGCCCGTCCATGTACCGTTTTTGCTCGATTAAATCTGAAATAGTGTTATAAAGAACAGCGACACCTTCATCAACCATGTTTTCTTCTACCAGTTGATACTGAGGAAGAAGTTCACGAAATAGTTCAATGAATAGCGGTTTTTGTTTGACGGGGGAGGAGATATGAATGGCATCGAACTGGCATTTGAACCGTTGTTCAGAACAGGAGATAATATATTCCAAATATGCCTTAATGATCTCCTTTCGTGGAACAAAATTTCGGTGTCCTTTTCGGTCAACCAGTTCCTCCAGACGTTCGGCATCGCCAATCCATCTTTTCAAGTCATAAAATACACAAAAACCTTCGTCAATATAACTCATATGAAAGAGGCGATTGGCTTCATATCCAAAAGCATACTTGACACAATCACCGTCAATATTGACAACTGCAACGGCACTGGGAATCACGGGTACAGGAGTATCATCATGTTCGACATCTAGAAATGAAACATGGTTGATTCCATCACAATGGAGGCGCTGGATAACAGGATCGCCCCGAAGCTGTTCAAAATATCCATTGTCAAGGTAGATTCCAGCAGTAGTGTTAGATGAGCCAAAATCTATTGCAAGGGGAGAACGGCTGCGAAGCAGATCTCGTACTTCAAAATCAAGTACAGGAACAGTCTGAAATGTTAAATGTTCAGGAACAATAGGAGTATCATTCCGGTAAACATGATACAAAAGATCGGACTGCTTTTTATCCATACAATAAAGCATATAGTTTTTAATATCTGATTCCGTGCAATCCAAACTTGCTGATTTTGTGATAAAGAGCTTATCCGGCTCCGTTTTGTAAAACCGAATATGAAAGATCGCACAGATTCGGTTGCCACTGACCAGCAACGCATTGGTGTCTGCTAACTCCTTGGCGTAACCAATTGTAATATGGTCAAAATATTCGATAGCAATACCGTGGTATGCAATCAACTTGGCACAACCTTGAATCGTGCTGGCGCGAAGATCTAATCTGGCTGTATGGAGTAATTCTTCCAACCGTGAAATGCCATTTTCGGATGGTTCAGTAATCAAAAGCTTGTCAGCCCGACCACGAAACCGAAGAATCTGACGAATGAGTTCGTCCTTTTCAAAAGGAGCCAAAAGACCATTGACCAGACGTTCCTGGCGGCAGATCTCCCGGAGCTGATAGGTAGTCATTAACTCTAGCTCTTCCCGACTGTAATAATGATATGTTTCGTTTGGGATGGAATCACGATTGAAAGTATAAGAATACCGGCTCATATTTGTTCACCTGACCCTAAAATATCTCAATTTCATCTAACTTCATAACAGGATCAACATCCATTACGCCGAAATGGTGAGCCCAAAATATACGTACTTGATACTCCATTGGAAGATATAATTCTTTTAGTAATTGAATCCTACCGGCGAGTATGTTGCTTTTTGTGTCGCCAAGATATATGATGAGTTTTTTTGGATGGTATTTTTCTTGATATAGTAATGCGTCAGGAAAAACAAGTTTTATCGCACTTCGAAAAATAAGCAGAGATGAACCTGTTCGATATTGCTCCAGAATAAGGCTTGAAAGATTTTTCTGGATGTCTTTAGAAAGCATCTGAAATGCTTCTGCATTCTCTGTGCCGAATTCTCCACATTTTATATCTCGAATAAAGCGCTGAGTATAAAAAGTGTCCTTGCTCAAACCATGATGCAAATCGCACCAGATAAGCAAATGTGATATGGTATTGAATATAAATTTGCGATACTCGTCAAAACCCTGCAATTCAGGAGAAAGAAGTTCTTGAAATAGGTCCGAAAAGCGGTAAAGTGGATTGTATTCAATTTTAGGAGAGTGGACATCTTTTTCATTAATGATAGAAAAAGCTTGTTCATACCATGGGCTACAATCTTTTGCAGCCTCAAAAAAGAGTTCCTCTTTTTTGAAACCATTATTTTTAGCGTTTAGACAAATATCCCAAATAAAATTCATAGAATAATCCTTATTCACATATCCCGATGCAAATATATTCAGGGAATAGTCTCTGAATCTGCGTAACCAGAAAACTAATAATATCTGCTGTGAGATAATTTTTTTGATTCACAGTAAATGTGATTTCTAAATAGAGACGATCGTTTTCTGTGCGGAAATCGTCTTCCAGAAAATAGTCCATATTATAGCTCTGCTGATAAGCCGACGGCTTGGCTTTAACTTGAGCATCTTTGAAGCGCACATAGTTTTCATATCCATAAACGTTAATAATTCGCCGCATTTCGGCTTTTGTTTTGATACTTTGTCTGTAGATATTTGCTAAGTCGCCCCCGAATGTTTCTTGTGTCGTGTTGCCAAGCGGCATATAAGCATCATGCCGTTTACCTTGGTATGGAGAAATCTGATATAATTCCCATGGCCATGGAATCGACTTTGTACAGGTGATTAGAACATCTCCTTCCTTGCTTCTTTTAATTTCAAGAAGAGGAACATCATGGTTGGCGACAAGATATTGACAACCAGTAGTTAACTTTTGGGCGAAGATTCTGTGTTGATAGTTGATGGAATCGATACAAGGATCTGGATATGTGCTGCTTTTTTCTTTAATTTCTGAGATGTTCCATAGAGGAACACAGTTGTAAACAATGACACTCTCATACTCATCAAAATCTACTTGGATAGTCTCGATTTGTACATTGTCAGGTAGGTCCGCTGAACTTTCAATAAAGACATCAAATAATTTGGTGAGATATGCAGTACATACTGTATTCCAAGACAAATGATTGGAGACAAAGGCATGATATATCTGCTCGATTCTTTTAATGTAATGTTTACTTTGGCGCAAGCTGAAGACGGCAGTATAATCGCCTAGATTGGTTTTGATCTTGCCATAATAGGACTTGCTCTTTTGGATAATTTCCTGAATACTATGATAATCAAGCTGTAAAAAAATCCTATATAGTGGATAGGGGACGCCAGCTTGCAAGGAAGCTTTTATTTCCGCGGTATCATATGATATTTCATTTAAATCTCCGGGATCGATAGGATGTAAAAAATGGTCAGTAACATCATAGGTTTGTTTTGTAGCAATGCCAATATAAATTGCATAGCCATTGGCATCTTGATGGC
>ERZ1090861.472-NODE-472-length-24467-cov-8.699369_pt1 | contig 24467 bp, 21 predicted proteins | sample MGYA00478482_ERZ1090861 | MGnify/ENA primary metagenome ERZ1090861 (study PRJEB33644, sample SAMEA5815744) | chicken gut metagenome | biome: Chicken; feature: Gastrointestinal Tract; material: Caecum | place: Ireland | collected 2019-01-01 | study: A study of the... | reverse complement strand
CGGAATCTCGGGTTCCTTTTTCTTCGTCGTTGTTTAATTTTCAAGGTCCGTGTGCTCTCGCCGATCTCTCGGGGAGGGAATTCTATTTTAGCATTCCCGAAGCACTTTGTCAAGCACTTTTTTTGAAAGCCCGTTTCGAAATTCGCTCCGGGCTCGCCCGTGTCTCGCGACAGCTTTGATATAATAGCACACGGGAAAAGCGTTGTCAACACCTAATTTTCGCTTTTTTTGAAAAAATTTTTCCTGTGGCAGCAGAGGGTTTTTCGGACGCCATATATTGTGCATTCGCCGTTTTACAAGCACAATTTTCGCCTGTTTTGCATAAAGCGGGCACGCAAAGCCACACTATTTGCAAAACAGGGAAAAGAGGATGATCATGGCACGCACATTTGCTTTGCGCGGAAAGTCTAAGCGTTTTCTATCGCTCTTACTCGCGCTGGTGCTTTTGACGGCGGCGGGCGGCGGCGCCTATTACACCCACACGCAGCAGACCGCCGAAGTACTTTCCAAGATGGGTTCGCGCGGCGAAGAGGTTCGGCAGATCCAACAGAAGCTGAAAAGCCTGGGCTATTTTACCAGCGCGGTAGACGGCATTTACGGCACGCGCACACAGACTGCCGTGCGCAATTTCCAACGGGACAACGGGCTTGCGGTGGATGGCATTGCGGGGCCCAGAACCCTTTCGGCGCTCGGGATCTCCTCGGGCTCGTCGGGCAGCGGGCAGTATAGCAGCAATGATGTTTATCTGCTCGCCAAGGTGATCGCGGCGGAGGCACGCGGCGAGCCCTACACCGGGCAGGTTGCCGTGGGCGCGGTCGTGCTGAACCGTGTGTCGCATGCGTCCTTCCCCGATTCCATCCCCGGCGTGGTGTACCAGTCGGGGGCATTCACCTGCGTAACGGACTCGAACTGGGGCGTGGAGCCCTCCGCCGAGGCGAAAAAGGCGGCGCGCGACGCCATCAACGGCTGGGATCCGACCGGCGGCTCGATATACTATTATAATCCCAATAAGACGTCGAATGCATGGATGCATTCGCGCCCCGTGATCGTGACCATCGGCAGTCACAGGTTTTGTAAGTGACTGTGTGAAAGACAAAACGAAAACGCCCTTGCCGAAGCAGGGGCGTTTTTACATGGGCGACGAGTGTAAGCGCCGCCGATACGATATCTCGCCAGGGCACAAGCAAACCGATACCCGTTTTTTCGGGCATGGAAGCCCGCCACTACGCGCTTCGGAAAGAATTTCGGCGGTGCGGCGGGAGCGAGCACCGCCCTACGGGTTTATACGGATTTTTTATTTGCTTTTCGCTGGTAGCAACTCGGCTTTTATAGCCGCAAATTCATCTTTTGTAATCATTCCAGCATCTAGCATCTCTTTGGCGTCTTTCAACTGATCTACAGTCGATTTTTTCTGTTCTTCTTTTCCGCTTTTGGTTGCCATAATATACGTGTATTCTTTTTCCGGGATAAGGTCCATAAAAACATCGTATATTTCTATGTCAAATCTCAATTCATTATCTGTTAGTTTTAAAACGACCTGCCGACTGTCGTGTTCCACAACATTCGTCGTGATGCCCTCGGATTCAATCTTTTTCCGACTACCGATGATAGCCCCCGCATCGCCAGCGAGCAAGCCGCCGACAACCGCACCGCCGATGGAAGACCCGCCGCCGGTCACCTTTCCGCCGCTGATTTCCGTTGTGTACTGAACATCACCAATTTCTCGGAAATAAACAATTTTGTCTAACGGAAATTCATATAGAGTTTTTGGGAACGCCGGAGGTTCATATGATGTCAACTCTTCCGGGGTGAACAAAGTAAAATCAGGCATAGGTTGCATGGCTTCTAAAAAAATAATATTACCCGCATCACAGCAAACTTCCATGCCAGTACGGATCCGCTTCAGCCCGCTCCACCCCGCGTAGGGTTTTTCGTCTATGTCATAAATCTGATATTTTTCTTTCAGTTGATACGGATACCGCTTTGGATATTTTTCGCACACGGCATTTTCTACTTTTGCAAATTGTTCTTCGCAACGATTGATTTTGTCTGTATGTTTTTGTATATATAAATGTTTTTCCCAATTATTCTCTGCTATTTTTCTGTCCGTAATTTTTCCATAACCCACACATAAAAGAATAATCACAATTACGACAGCTCCGCCAGCTAAGCCCCAAAGCAATACTTCCATTTTCATTTCTCCTTATCAACTCTCAAATTTGAGTTCTATTATTTATATTTTAGTAAATTTATTTACTAAAGTCAAGAGCAAATATGTTTACTTGCTATAATAATTTGCGGTGGTGGCATGGAATACATCAAAATCATGCGGGATTTGCGCGAGGACAATGACCTGACCCAGGCACAAGTCGCCGCATACCTCGGCACATCGCAGACGATGTACGCCCGGTATGAGCGCGGCGCAAACGAGCTGCCGATCCGGCACTTGCTGAAATTGTGTGCGCTGTACCATGTTTCGGCGGATTATCTGCTCGGACGAACGAACCAAAAATAAAACGGAAAGCAACGAGATTTTGCTTTCCGTTTTTTGTTTGAAAAATTCGTTTTGCTTTGTGTTTCGGCGCGGGCAAGCCCGCCGTTCAGATGTCAGACGCGGTGCGGGCAGGTTTCGTGCATTGCCGCGGCTGTGCTAAAAAATAAAACCTGTAGTCGTAGGGGCGGGTCTCTGTGCCCGCCCGCAAAAAGTAAAATATTGCAGTTTGTTTCGGCGAAAGTAGAATTTTGATTTCATAACAGACAAAAGTTCTTTTCTTTCCCTTCTCTGCTCGGGCGGGCACTTAAGCCCCGCCCCTACACAGGCTTGCATAGATTTTGCAGTTTGCGCACCGCCGGAAGCAGTTCCTCCCCGGCTTCTTTTTGCGGCGGGAGCAAGCCCGCGCCCTACGGGGACGTGCGGATTTTGGGCTGTGCTGAAAGCCGAAGCCCACACCTCCGGCGTCCGGCATCTAACACCCGGCATCTAAGATGATTTCCATATACTGACGCTGTTTTTGCATGCCGATCGCCTCATAAAAGCGGATGGCGTCTTCGTTGCACGCCCAAACATTCAAGTCGAGGTTGTAGCAGTGCAGCTCCTTTGCCGCTTCGACGGCGCGTTCCATTAAGGCGCGCCCGACCCCCTGCCCGCGGCAAGTCTTATCCACGCACAGGTCGTCCACATACAGCGTGCGGTAGGGGCGCTGCGTGTAAAACGGCTCGTCCTTTTCTTCGAGCACGCACATGACGTAGCCGTTGACGCGGCCGTTTGCATCCACGGAGACGAAAATGCGTTCGTTCTCGTTTCGGAATTTTTCGCGCAGCGCCGCTTCGTCGTATTTCGGGCTTGCACCGGAAAAAATATCGGGCCGCCCCTCATGGTGCAGGCGCACGATGTCCTGCAACAATTCGAGAACGCGCGGCGCGTCTTTCTCCTCTGCTTTTCGTATCATATCCTCACTCCCAAGAATTCAAAGTCCTTTCAAAACAGTGCGGGCAGGTGTGACCCTGCCCGCTGTTTGTTTTTGTTTTTCCGCGCGCCGCGGGCTGTTCCGTCTCCTCTCCTGCGCTTTTTACAGAAAAGGATTTCGCACGCTGCGGCGTGCGACCAAAGGCACCGCCTTTGGAATCCGCGATTTTTTGTAAAAAATCGAGTAAAACTTTTATGCGGTCAGTCCTTGAGGACGTCCTTGTAAAGCCGGATATACTCATTGGCGGATTTGCCCCAGCTGTTGTCGCACTCCATGGCGCGTTTCACAAGGATCTTCCAGCCGTCGGGATTGGCGTAGCCCTCGAGCGCGCGGCGGATGGTATAGAGCATCTCGTGCGCGTTATAATTCGAGAACGTGAAGCCGTTGCCCTCGCCGTCGCCGCTGTCCCGGATGCTGTCGCGCAGGCCTCCGGTCTCGCGCACGATCGGGATCGAGCCGTAGCGCAGGGCGATCATCTGCGAAAGCCCGCACGGTTCGCTCTTGGAGGGCATCAGGAACAGATCCGAGCCCGCGTAAATTTTCCGCGAAAGCGACGGCACGAAGCCGAGCCGCAGCGCGAGCTTATCCGGGTGCTTTGCCGCCATCGCCTTGAAGAACTCTTCATACTGCCATTCTCCGGAGCCGAGCACGACCATCTGCACATCCGCCGTGGACAGCAGCTCGTCGAGCACGGCTTTCACAAGGTCGAGCCCTTTGTGCCCAACCAGGCGAGAGACCATGCCCATCAGCGGTACGTCCGCACGCTGCGGCAGACCCATAAGCTCCTGCAGCGCGCGCTTGTTTTCCGCTTTTGCGGAAAAATCCTCCGCGGAATAATGGGCAAAAATATCCTTGTCTGTTGCGGGGTCGTAATCCTCCGTATCGATGCCGTTGAGGATGCCCGACAGCTTCCATGCGCGTTCCCGCAGGATCGTATCAAGCCCGTGGGAATACCACGGATCCAAGATCTCGTTGGCATACGAGGGGCTGACGGTGGTGACGCGGTTGGCGCACTCGATCGCGCCCTTCATAAAGTTGACGTCACCGTCGTACTCGATGATGCTCGTATCCTCGGGGTGAAGCCCCAGGACCTCGGAAATAAGCTCTTTGCCGTACACGCCCTGGTATTGGATATTGTGAATGGTGAAAATCGTCTTGATGTTCTCATAGCCCGGCGCCTGCGCATACATGGTGCTGTAATACACCGGCGTGAGCGCGGACTGCCAATCGTTGCAGTGGATGATGTCGGGCTTGAATTCGATATGCGGCAGCATTTCAAGCACGGCGCGCGCGAAGAACGCAAAGCGCTCCGCATCGTCATAATAGCCGTAGATGCCGTCGCGCTTGAAATAATACTGGTTGTCGAGCAGATAATAGATGACGCCGTTCGCTTTGGCTTCAAAGATGCCGCAGTACTGCCGCCGCCAGGCAACAGGCACGGTGATGCTCGTCAAAAACGTCATTTTGTCCTTAAGCTCCTGCTTGATGCCGTCGTACATGGGCATGACCACGCGGCAGCCGATCAGCCGCTTACGCAGTGCCTTGGGCAGCGAGCCTGCCACGTCGGCAAGCCCGCCCGACGCCATGAACGGCAGCGCCTCGCTCGAAACATACAAAACTTTCATACGGTTTCTCCTTTTCACGGACAGTTTTTCAACCCACCGAATCCACAGACGGTTTCTCAGATGACGATCCCCTTGCCGACGAACACCGGATAATTTTCCGCGCCGGAAAGCGATTTGTTCGGCGTGATCGCTACGCTTTTGTCGGTGATCGTGTAGTTGAGCGACGAGCCGGCGGCCACAAAGCTGCCCTGCATCAGGATCGAATTCTTGACGACCGCGCCCTTTTCGACGCGCACGCCGCGGAACAGCACGGAATTTTCAACCTCGCCGTCGATGATGCAGCCGCTGGCGATCAAAGAATTCTTGACGCTTGAGCCAAGCCCGTAAATGGCGGGCATGTCGTCACGTACCTTGGTATACACGGGGCGGTCGGGATTGAACAGCTCCCCGCAGTTTTTCGGATCCAAAAGCTCCATGCTCACCTTGAAGTAGCTGGCTAAGGAATCGATCGTGCGGGCAAAGCCGCCGATCTCATAGCCGAAAATGCGCAGGCGTTCGGTGTTGCGCTGCAGCACGTCGCGCTCAAAGGACTCGTGGTTGAGGCTGGCCGCTTCGTTGACGAGCCGCTGCAAAAGCGAGCGCTTCATTAAGATCATATTGAGCGAGTAGATGACCTCGCCGGTCGTATTCGGCTCCACGGCGATCTGCTTAACGCGCGCGTCGCCATCCGTTTCGAGTGTCATGATATTTTCGAGCTTCGGCAAAGCCCCGCGCTTGCAGACGATGGAAATGTCGGCGTTTTTGTCCGTATGGAACGCCATGAGTTCGTCCACATCGATGTTCATCACCGAATTGCAGTCGGAAAACAGGACGTATTCCTCATTGGAACGCGCAATGAAGCCCACGATGCCGCGCAGCATCTCGAGCCTGCCCGTGTAGTTGCCCGTGCCGCCGTAGGAGAAGGGCGGCAGGATGAACATGCCCTCGGTTTTTCTGGAAAGGTCCCACGGCTTGCCCGTGCCGAGGTGGTCCATTAAGGACTGATAATTGCTTTTGGTCACGACGCCGACTTTTTCAATGCCGCTGTTGACCATATTCGACAGCGCGAAGTCGATCAGGCGGTACCGCCCGCCGAAGGGCACGGAGCCCATGGTGCGCAGCGCTGTGATCTCGCTTAAGCACTCGTCGTATTTATTGGAATAAATGATGCCTAAAATATTGTTGCCGGTCACTGCTTACGCCCCCTTTACATCTTCATCGACCATGGCTTTCGGCGCGACACGCGCGCCTTTGTGCACGCACACGCCCGAACCAACGACCGCAACGCCCCAATCCTCAATGTTTTCCATCGCCTCGGGGCGTTCGCCCACTACGGCGCCCTCTTCGATCACGGCGTTTTCAGCGACGATCGCATACTGCACCACCGCACCGGATTTGATGACCGTGCCGGGCATGACGATGGAGTCGCGCACGACCGCGCCCTCTTCGACGGTGACATTGGAGAACAGAATGGAGAAGTCAAGATTGCCGTAGACCTGCGAGCCCTCGCCGATCATGGCGTTCTGCACCGTGGCGCAGTCGGCAACATAGTGCGGCGGCGCGACCGGCGTTTTCGAATAGATCTTCCACGTCGGGTCGGAAAGGTCGAGATCCACTTTGGGATTCAGCAGGTCAAGGTTCGCTTCCCAAAGGCTGTCGATGGTGCCGACGTCCTTCCAATAGCCATCAAACAGGTAGGCGTACAGCCGCTCGCCCGCCGCATGCATGGCGGGGATGACGTTTTTGCCGAAGTCGTTGGAGGAATTCGGATTCGCTTCGTCGTCAATGAGGTACTGCCGCAGCTTGCTCCAGGTGAAGATATACACACCCATGGACGCCTTGTTGCTGCGCGGGTTCTTCGGTTTTTCCTCAAACTCGGTGATGCGGTTGTCGTCGTCCGTGAGCATCAGCCCGAAGCGCGAAGCCTCCTCCCACGGGACCTCCAGCATCGCGATGGTGCAGGCGGCGTCCTTTTCCTTATGGTAGGCGAGCATTTTGGAGTAATCCATTTTATAAATGTGGTCGCCCGAAAGCACCGCGACATACTCCGGGTTGTAGCGGTCGATGAACGTGATGTTCTGGTAAATGGCGTTCGCCGTACCCTTATACCATTCCGAGCCCTTGATCTGCTGATAGGGCGAGAGGATATGTACCCCGCCGTTGGCGCGGTCGAGATCCCACGGCTGGCCGTTGCCGATGTAGTCGTTGAGCTCGAGCGGCTGGTACTGCGTGAGCACACCCACCGTCGAGATCCCGGAGTTGACGCAGTTGGACAGCGGGAAGTCGATGATCCTGTATTTCCCGCCGTAGGGAACGGCGGGCTTTGCAATGTTCTTGGTCAGAATGCCCAGCCGCGACCCCTGCCCGCCGGCGAGCAGCATCGCGATGCATTCCATTTTGCGTGCCATTGTCTTTGCCTCCTTTTGTCTTGTATCGGTGAAGATCACCAAACCGGGCGGCTGCCGAACGTGCGGCGGCATACCGGCAATAGTTTACCGTGTTTTCTTCAAATAAATCGTCGAAAGCGGCGGCAGATCCAAAGAAATACTCTGCTCGAAGCCGTGCATGTTGACCGCTTCGGCACGGATCTTTTCCTTGTCGCCGCGCCCCTCACCGCCGTATTTTTCGTCATCGGAATTGAACACGACCTTGTAGTTGCCCTTTTTCGGCACGCCGATGCGGTAATCCTGCCGCTCGACGGTCGTGAAGTTGCAGACGGCGATCACCTCCTTGCCTGCCGCGTCAATGCGGCGGAACGCGATAACCGAATTGTCCTTGTCGTCAGACGAGATCCAGGAGAAGCCCTCCCAAGAGTCATCCACTTCCCAAAGCGGGCGGTTCTTCTTATAAAACAGGTTGATTTCGCGGAAGTAGTCCTGCAAGGCGCGGTGCTTGGGGTAATCGAGCAGCAGCCAGTCGAGCCCCTGCTCGTAATTCCACTCGATGAACTGCCCGAACTCCTGCCCCATGAACATCAGCTTTTTGCCGGGGTGCGCCATCATATAGCCGATGAACGCGCGCACGCCCGCGAACTTTTCGTCGTAGCTGCCGGGCATTTTGTCGATCAGCGATTTTTTGCCGTGCACGACCTCATCGTGCGAAATGGGCAGGACAAAGTTTTCGGAGAACGCATAAAACAGCGAAAACGTGATGCAGTCGTGGTTGTATTTGCGGAAGAAGCCGTCGAGCGAGAAATACCGCAGGATGTCGTTCATCCAGCCCATGTTCCACTTGAAGTTGAAGCCCAAGCCCCCCGCGTACACGGGGCGCGAGACCATGGGCCAGGCGGTGCTCTCCTCAGCGATCATCAGCGCATGCGGGAAATCGCGGAACACGCTTTCGTTGAGCTTCTGTAAAAATTCTACGGCTTCCAAGTTTTCGTTGCCGCCGTATTTGTTGGGGATCCACTGGCCGTCGTCGCGGTCGTAATCGAGATACAGCATGGACGCCACCGCGTCGATGCGCAGACCGTCCACATGAAATTCCCGCAGCCAGAACTCGGCGGAGGAAAGCAGGAACGAGCGCACCTCGTTTCTGCCGAAGTCGAACACGCGCGTGCCCCAGGCATAGTGCTCGCCCTTGCGGGGGTCCGCATATTCATACAGCGGCTCGCCGTCAAACTCATACAGCCCGTTCGCATCCTTCGGGAAATGCGCGGGCACCCAGTCGAGGATCACGCCGATCCCCGCCTTATGGCAGACATCAATAAGATACATCAGGTCGGCGGGCGTGCCGTAGCGCGAGGTCGCCGCGAAATAGCCCGTGACCTGATAGCCCCACGAGCCGTCGAACGGGTACTCCGTCAGCGGCATAAACTCGATATGCGTGTAGCCCATTTTCTTGACATAGGGCACCAGCTCGTCCGCGAGCGCGCGGTAGGAATAAAAGTTGCCGTCGGGATAGCGCTTCCATGAGCCCGCATGGACCTCATAAATATTCACGGGTGACTTGTATACATCCTGCTGCCCGCGCGACGCCACCCACGCATCATCCGTCCATTGGTAACAGCCGCCCAGCTCGTAAAACTTGGTCGCCGTGCCCGGGCGCGTCTCCATATGCACGCCATAGGGGTCGCACTTCATGGCGACCTTGCCGTTTTGCGAGACGATGCAGTATTTGTAGGCGTCAAATTCACGCACGTCGCGGATCTTCGCTTCCCAAACGCCGTCGCTCTTGGGAACGGGCTGCATTTCGTCCGCGCCCTGCTTCCATTCGTTGAAGTCGCCGACCACGCTCACGCTTTGGGCATGCGGCGCCCAGACGCGGAAAACAACCGTATCCGCATCCTTTTGGGAACGGTGCGCGCCGAAGTATTCATAGGCGCGCGCATTGCTGCCCTCATGGAAAAAATATACAGGCACCTCATGCTCGTTCGGTTTTTTGACTGCTTTTTTCGGCATACAGACTACCTCACTGTGCATTGTTGTGATTATTGTAGCAAATCTTTCCTGCTTTTGCAAGTGCTTTTTGACAATTTTATCAAAAACTCACGAAGACGTTCCTGTGTGGTTTGTGCAGTTTGTCACAAAGTCGTTGCGGGTCGAAGCGGGTTGAAGCATGAAAATTTATGCAGGGCGAATCGCGTCGATTTTGCGGCGGCAGAGCAGAACACGGGCTTGTTCGCGGGCGCGTACCGCGCCGCCGAAGCGCAGACGCCGAAAGTGTACGCAAGTAACGTAGTGGCTTATCTTCCCGGAAAGTATAGATTCTCCCACAATCTACGGTTATACTGAAAACTTGATCCTTCATGTTGTAGGGGGTACTTTTTCAACGCAGCCGCCGCTCCCTCTCCGTCCGAAAAAACGAAAGCTAAAATCAAAACAGCCTGTGCGGAAACCCACACAGGCTGTTGCTTTTAGATTCAGCGTGACGAACGCTTTTTTTCATGCTCCGCGCCGTAGCCGTAGCCATACCCGTAGCCGTAGCCGTATTTGCCGTAGCCGCCGCGCTGGACGAAGCCCACTTTGGCGTCGTTGTACACGCAGCCGATGACCTCGGTACCGGAGTTGTCCAGATTCTCCAGCCCGCGCAAAATACGGCGGATGGGCGCGGTGTCCTGCCGCACGACCATGACGATGGCGTCGGAATACCCCGCCAGGATCGCCGCATCTGCGACCTCGCCGCAGGGGGCGGTGTCGATGATGATATAATCAAATTCCTTTTTGGCGGATTTTATGATCTCCTCCATTTTTTCCGAGGAAAGCAGCTCCGCCGAATCAACCGTTGCAGGGCCGCTCAAAAGCAGATAGAGGTTGTATTTTTCGGAATACCGGATCGCGTCGGAAAGCTGGCGGCTGCCGGAGATGACCTCGGCAAGCCCTGCCGCATCACCTGCGGGGAGACTGAGCGCCTTTGCAACGGCGGGCTTGCGCAGGTCGCCGTCAATGAGCAGCACCTCCTTGCCGTTTTTGGCAAGTGCGAGCGCAATGTTGATCGCCGTGGTGGTCTTGCCCTCGTTTTCGAGCGTGCTGGTGACAACGATCGCTTTCTGCCCTTTGCGCAGGACGATATTGTTGAGCTTGGTCCGGATCATCTTAAACGCTTCGATAAAGGCGAAGCCGCTGCGCCGGTCCGTGATCAAAATGCTGCGTTTTTCGCCTCTTTTAACCTTAACGGGCACATGCGATACGTTGCCGATGATTTTCATCCCCAGCTTCTGACGGATGTCGTCGGCGTTGAGGACGGTATCCTTGAACACCATGGAAAGCAGCAGCAGAGCCGCCGAAAGCAGCGCCCCCGCAAGGAAGCCGAGCGCGGTATACAGGATCTTGGAATTGTCGCTGTTCGGCGCGGAGGGCAGCAGCGGCGGGTCGATGGCTTTCAGCGTTGTCGCCGGGAAAGCTTCGGTGATCGCTTCTTCATAATACTGCATATAGGTGTTGGCGATCGCATACGAAACTTCGGCGTCGGTCGTCGTTACCGTCAGATACAGAATGGTGGTGTCCTCGACCGCCTCAACGGAAATAAAGCTTTTGATCTCCTCGGCGGTGATGTTTTTGTATCCGCAGTTGTCCGCAACGCGCTGGGACAGCTCCGTTGTTGTGAACACATACTGGTAGTTGCCCGCAAGCGTCTGTGCCGCAAGAATATCCGACGAGCTCTGACCGGAGGTGACAAGCGAAGAATTTCGGTTGCTCGCAACGAACATAATTTGGGAGGAATACGTCGGCACATAGGTCAGCTGCGCGATAGTAAACCCGACCGCCGCGAGCACGACGGCCGACAGCAGAATGACCCACCAGCGTTTGAGCAGCTTGCGCGTATAGACCATTACGGTTTCGGCGCTGATGCCCTCCGTATTTTCCTTCTTTTGCCCGGAGGCGTATTCATAATCCATTGATAAAATTCCCCTTCTCGCTCCGCAGCCAATGCAGAGCCATATACGGTCATATTATAGCAAATGTTTATATATTGCGCAATAGAAAATTTACGCATTTGCGGCTGCCCGCCGAACGGTCAGTGCACAGACAGAACCCGACCCTCGCGCAGTTCCAGAACACGGTCGCACACATCAAATGCCGCCGTTTTGTGTGAGATGAGCAGACAGGTTTTGCCGGGCAGGGCTTTTAGGTTTTGCAAAAGACGGCGCTCGGTCTGTGCATCCAGCGCAGAGGTCGCCTCGTCCAAAAGCAGCACGGGCGCGTCGGTCAATACGGCGCGGGCAACGGCAAGGCGCTGCATCTGCCCCTCCGAAAGCCCTCTGCCGCCCTCGCCGAGCCGCGTATCGAGCCCCTCGGGCAGCTCGCGCAGGAACTCGTCGGCGCAGCTCACGCGCACGGCGCGGTCGATCTCTTCCTCGGTCGCATCCGCCTTCACAAAGCAGAGGTTTTCGCGCACCGTGCCCGAAAACAGCAGATTGCCCTGCGGGACGTAGGAAAACAGCGCGCGGGTCGTTTTGTCCGCCGAAAGCGCGCCTGCGGCCGTTTCGATCTCCACCGCACCCGCATCGGGCTTGAGCACGCCCAAAAGCAGCTTGAACAGCGTGCTTTTGCCGATGCCGGAAATACCCGAGAGCACAGCAAATTCCCCGCGAGAAAGCGAAAGCTGCACGTCTTTGAGCACGGGATTTCTGCCGTAGGAAAACGACACGTCCCGCAAATGCAGCCCCGTGAACGAATCCCAAAGCGCCTGCTTCTCACACGGCGGGTTCAGCGCCGTGTCGTCGGGAAGCGAAGAAAGCTCCATAAGCCGTTCGGCGGAGGCAAGCATGGCGTAATATTTCGGCATGATGCCCGAGAGATTGGAAACGGGCATTTGCACCTGATTGACAAGCTGCAAAAGCGCGGTCAGCGTGCCAAAGGTGATAGACCCCGTGCAAAGACGCACGCCGCTCCACAACAGTGCAAACAAAAACCCGCCCGAAAACACGGCGGAAAAGCCCGTGTTCGCAAAGATCGACCAGCGGTTGCGCTTGAGCTTTGCGGTATAATTCTCTTCGCCGCGCGCCTGTGCTTCGGCGTTCGTCCTGTCATACGCACCGAACACCTGTACGGCAAGCAGGTTTTCGAGCGCCTCCTGCAAAAACGAGCGCAGCCGCCCGTCGCTTTCCTGCACGGCGCGGTGCATTTTTTTGATCTTTCCGCGGAACAGCCGCGTGCACAAAAACAAGATAAGCCCTGCCGCAGCGAGCACGCATGCAAAGCGGTAGTCAAGCGCCGTGATCACGGCGAACGCGCACACGAGCCGTGCGAGCATGGCGGCGACCGACGGCAGAAGCGTGGCAAAATTGTCGCTCACAACGGTCACATCCGCCGTCAGGCGCGTCATCAGCTCGCCCGAATGGTGGTCGGAAACGGCGCTGTATGCCTTCTCCAAAAGTGTTGCAAACGCCGTATTTTTGAGCCGCATCTCGAAACGCCCCGCTATGCGCACCTGCAGATCTTTGTTGAGCATATGGAGCGCAAGATGCAATAAGATCACCGCTGCAGCAGCTGCGCCTGCGCGCACAAGCGCCGCCATATCGCCGCGCTGGGCGGCGTCGATGACATATTTCGCACAAAGGGAAAGCGACACGGCGCACACGGAATCAACGGCGCTGCTCAAAACAGACAGCACCAATAGCCCCCGCACTTTAGCGGCGCTTTTCCATATCCATTTACGCGCGTCTTCCCGTTTCATTTCCGTAATTTCCCTCGCAATGCCACAAGATACCGCCGGACGGGGAACAAAAGCGCCCACAAACGCACATACAGCCGGTAGCGCCTTGCCGTGACGGGGAATTCCCTGCCCTTACGGCAGATGCGCGCGACCACGCCGATGAGTTGTTCTTGGCGGATCCCCGGCTCTTTGACCCATTGGTTGTCCCCGCAGCAGATATAGGTGCCGTCCTCTGCCACGCCGACCACGCGGTGCAGCACGAACGCGCCGTTTTCGCGGCGGTACAGCGGCAGGTCATAGGTTTGCAGCCGCGTATCCGCGCGCGCGAGCACCACCGTGTCGCGCCCCGCGACGAGCAGGGGCAGCATGCTCGTACCCGTGATAGGCAGGCGCACCGTTCCGCCGGAAGCGAGCGTTTCCTCGATCACGGGCAGCAGCTCTTCGAGCCGAACCTGCTTTTTTTCCATCGCTTCAGTCCTCTAAAAGCCCGGCCGTGCGCAATTTTTCAAGGAAAGCATGCGCGTCGCGGCGTGCGGTTGGCTCGTCCACCTCATATTCGGAAAGCACGGCTTGTACGATTTTCTCTTCCGTCGTGTCCGTTCCCAAGCATTTCCAAATAAATGCCCCTACAGGCGTTAAGGTCAGCATGCCGCCGAAATCTACCTGCGCAGCCCCCAGCGGCACGGCGACAAAGCTGCCGGCGACCTCGTGGAGAACAAAGCCTTCTTTGATTTTCATCGGATTACCCCTTTTCCTGTTTTCCGTAATATGCCTCGATCCCTGCAAGCGCTGTTTCGGCGGCGGAAAGGTCCATGTTGCACCGCAGGCGGAACACAGGGACGGCTTCGAGCAGCTTCCCGAGCAGGGTGAGCATCGTTTCCATGGCCGCTTTTTTCGGCGGACGCAGCGTCTGCGATAGAAACAGCGGAATCGCCGCCGCCGCTGGGATGGGCTCGATCGAATTTTCCGTTCCGCGCTCTATAAATACGATCGCGCGCACGGGCACCTGCACATTGATATTTTCATCCGTTTTGCCTGAAAACGGCGTGCCGCAGGCGTAAAACGTACCGTCCATGCGGCGTACAGCGGGCTTGTCGTCATTGATGATGCGGCTGTCCGGGAAGGCGCGCAGCCACAAATGCGTATGCGTGGACTTACCCGTGCCGCTTTTCGCGGAAAACAAATAGGCCTTCCCATCCTTTTCGACGCACGAAGCGTGCAGCAGCATGCCGTCATATTGCAAAAGCCGCGCATAAAACGCCTCGCCCACCCACATGTACCGGCACTCGTCAAGTGTGAGCTGCGGGTACTGCTCGTGCTTGCGCGCGAAGAATTCCTCCGACAGGTCGATGGTGAAATCCGCTTCGGCGCCGTCTTTTGCAAGATACGGGCGTGAGCGCGTGTATAAAAGCTCGCCGCGCGCATCAAAGCGCACATGCAGGTTTGCGATCTCAAATGTTTCCAAATCCCGCGTCCTCCGACTGTCTTATTTTTCCGCGCGAAGTCCAAACAATGCACGCGCGTTGCGCGCCGTCTCATGCAAAAGATCCTGCGCATCCACCCCGCGGATCTCCGCCAGCCGTTCGGCGGTGTAGGCGATCATACGCGAATCACACCGCTTGCCCCGGCACGGCACAGGCGCCATATACGGCGCGTCCGTTTCGACCAAAAGGCGGTCTGCGGGAACCATTTTGGCGACCTCGACGGGCTTGACGGCGTTTTTGAACGTCACCGCCCCGCCAAGGCCGATATACATACCGAGTTTCAACACCTCGCGCGCCGTTTCGGCAGAGCCCGAAAAGCAGTGCACCACCCCGCGCGGGCGGTATTTCTGCAAAAGCCGCAGCGTATCCTCGTGCGCTTCGCGGTCGTGTACGATCACGGGAAGCTCCCGTTCTTTCGCGAAGGCGAGCTGCGCTTCAAACAGCGCGAGCTGCTGTAAGCGGCTTTCTTTTTCATAGTGGTAGTCAAGCCCGATCTCCCCGACGGCAACGGTTTTTGCGTCTCTGAAAAAGGGCGCGAGCGCCGCGACGGGATCGGCGGGCACATCCTCCAAATTGAGCGGATGGAAGCCCGCCGCCGCATACACAAAAGCATAGCGATGCGAAAGCGCCTGCGCAAAGCGCGTCGTCTCGACATTCACCCCGCAGGACACGACTCCCGAAACGCCGCTTTGCGGGAAGCTGTCCAAAAGTGCATACACATCTTCTGCAAAACGCGGGTCGTCGTAGTGCGCGTGGGAATCAAAAATATCGGTCAGCATCAGCGGATCCGCGCCCCGTTCGGCATGGAGCTGTCCACAAATACGACCTGCACATCGTCCTCCGCGCAATCCGCCGCTAAGATCATGCCGCAGCTTTCCACCCCGCACAGCTTTGCGGGCTTGAGGTTTGCCACAAGCACGACCTTTTTGCCGATAAGGTCTTCCGGCTTGTACCACGGCGCAATGCCGCTTGCCACGGTGCGCTCTGCACCCGAGCCGTCATCAAGCGTCAATTTAAGGAGCTTCTTCGAGCGTTTGACCGGCTCACAGGCTTTGACCTCGGCTACGCGCAGTTCGGTTTTCATAAAGTCTTCGATGCGGATGGGTGCAAGCCCTGCCGCCGCTTCGGCAGCTTTCTTTTCGGCCTCCTGCTCCTTTTTCTGCTGTTCGAGGAGTTCTGCGATCAGCTTTTCGCCGTCAATGCGCGAAAACAGCGGCGTGGGCGTGCCGACCTTCGTGCCGGCTTGAAGTCCGCCGAAAGCCTTTAACGAATCATAATCGCGCACATCCGTGCCCAGCTGCGCAAAGATCGCGTCGGCGGTGTCGGGCATATAGGGGGAAAGCAGCACGCCCAAGAAGCGGATGCCCTCCAAAAGGTTGTAGAGCACCGTACCCAGCCGCGCGCGCTTTTCTTCATCCTTGGCGAGCGCCCAGGGCATGGTCTCGTCGATGTATTTGTTTAAGCGGCGCGCAAGTGTGAGCACACAGGCGGTGCTGTCGGCGATCTTGTATTCGTTAAAGCAGCGGTCCACCTGCTTTACGGTATCGAGCGCGAGCGCGCGGATGTCATCGTCAAATGCACCGGGTTCCGCGGGGGCTTGCACCACGCCGTCAAAATATTTCTGCTGCATGGCGACGGTGCGGTTGACAAGATTGCCGATGGTATTCGCAAGATCCGTATTGTAGCGCTCGATAAGCGTTTCATACGTAATGGAGCCATCCTGCGCGTGCGGCATTTCCGCAAGCAGATAATAGCGCACCGCGTCCACGCCGAACACCTTTATAAGATCGTCGGCATAGATCACGTTGCCGCGGGATTTCGACATTTTGTCCTCGCCAAACAGCAGCCACGGGTGCCCGTAGACCTGTTTCGGCAGCGGCTCGCCGAGCGCCATGAGCATAATAGGCCAGTAGATCGTGTGGAAGCGCACGATGTCCTTGCCGATGATGTGCACATCGGCGGGCCAGTATTTTTTGTAAAGCGCGCCGGGCTCGTCCGGGTCGTAGCCGAGCGCGGTGATGTAGTTGGAAAGCGCGTCGATCCAGACGTAGATCACGTGGCTTTCGTCAAACGACACGGGCACGCCCCATTTAAAGGAGGTGCGCGAGACGCACAGATCCTGCAAACCGGGCTTTATGAAGTTGTTGAGCATTTCCTTTTTACGCGCTTCGGGGTAGATGAAATCCTCATGGCTTTCAATAAAATCCTCAAGCTGCTTCTGGTATTTCGAAAGCCGCAGGAAATACGCTTCCTCCTTCGCCTTTTTAACAGGTCTGTGGCAGTCGGGGCAGCAGCCGTTTTCATCCAGCTGGCTTTCCGTCCAAAAGCTCTCGCACGGGGTGCAGTAGAGCCCCTCGTATTCGCCTTTATAGATATCGCCCTGATCATAGAGCTTTTTGAAGATCTTCTGCACCGCCTTTTCGTGGTAGTCGTCGGTGGTGCGGATGAATTTGTCGTACGTGGTATGAAGCGCGTCGCAGATGGCGCGGATCTCGCCCGCGACCTTATCCACATAGGCTTTCGGCGTTACGCCCGCCGCCTTGGCGTATTCCTCGATCTTCTGCCCGTGCTCGTCGGTGCCCGTCAGGAAGAATACGTCATAGCCCTGCATTCGCTTATAGCGCGCGATCGCGTCGGTCAGCACGATCTCATAGCTGTTGCCGATGTGCGGCTTGCGCGACGTGTAGGCAATGGCGGTGGTGATGTAAAATTTCGGTTTGTCACCCATGTTCCTCTTCCTTTCTTTTCGGGACATTTCCTATAATTGTAGCAGATTTGCGTGCGGATTTCAACCGTTTGCACCGCTGCGCACAAGATATTCAAGCGCCTGGCGGTAGCCGTCGAAGCCGAGCCCGATAAAATGCGCCGCGCACGCCATCCCTGCATAGGAAACATGCCGGAATTTTTCCCGCGCGTTCACGTCGGAGATGTGCACTTCGGCGGCGGGGAGGCCGACGGCTTTGAGCACGTCGAGGATGGCGACGCTCGTGTGTGTGTAGGCGGCGGGGTTGATAACGATGCCGTCAAACACGCCGTAAGCCGCCTGGATCTTGTCGACGATGTCGCCCTCGTGGTTGGACTGGTAGCACTCGACCTCTGCACCGAGCTCTTTCGCCCAAGCTTCGATTTGCTCTACAAGCGCCGCATAGGTCTGTTTGCCGTAAATATCGGGCTCGCGGACGCCGAGCATATTAAGGTTTGGGCCGTTGATAACAAGGATCTTCATTGTATTGCCTCCGAAATGCGCTGTACGACTGTCTCTATCGCGTCGTTCGCGTCGATCTCATAATCACATACCGCACGGTACAGCGGCAGCCGCCGCTGATAGATCGCCTGCACGCCGTCGCGCTGCGAAACGGGGCGGCCGTCGGTCGGGAGCGCAGACGGGTCGCGGTTCAGAAACAGCACGATGCTGTTCTGCCGCAAACTATCGGTATTTTCGGAAATTGTTACCGCGCCGCCGCCCGTCGCGATGACCGCGCCGCTTTGCTTACATAATTCGGCAAGCACCGCCGTTTCGCGTGCGCGAAAACCCGCCTCGCCCTCGGCTTCAAAGATCGCGGGGATGTTCTTCCCCGCGCGGCGCTCGATCTCGGTGTCTGCGTCGCAAAACGGGCGGGAAAGCGCCTTTGCGAGCGCTTTGCCTACCGTGGTCTTGCCGCAGCCGGGCATGCCGACGAGCACGAGGTTCTGCATTTCGCGTTCAAGCTCTGCGAGAATTTCGTCCGTGCGCGCGTCGGGAATGGCTTTTTGCAAAAACAGCTCCGCCGCGCGCTTTGCCTGCGCAACGAGCATCGAAAGCCCCGTGAACGCGGGGATGCCGCGCCGTTCGGCGTCGAGCGTAAGCGCGGTTTTATGCGGGTTATAAATGATGTCGAGCACGCACGAAAGCTTTCGGAAGCCCTCCAGAGAAAGCGGCGCTTTCCCGTTGTTCGGGTACATGCCGACGGGCGTGGTGTTGACAAGGATATCCGCATCATAGTGGCGGGCAATGTTTTCGTAGTTATTCTCCCCGCTGCGGGAGATTTTTATGACCTCACGCGCGCCGAGATCGGAAAGCACCGCCGCGACAGGCGCGCTCGCACCGCCCGTGCCGAGCACGATCGCTTTTTTGCCCCGGACTTCCGCCGCGCTTCGGCGCACCATGTAAAAAAAGCCGTCGTAGTCGGTGTTGTCGCCCCAAAGCGTGTCGTCCGCGCGCTTTACGATCGTATTGACCGCGCCGATGCGCCGCGCGTTGTCGGAAAGCCCCGCAAGAAAGGGGATGACCGCCTTTTTATAGGGGATGGTGACGTTGAGCCCATTGAAGTTTTTCGCCTGCAAAAACGCCCCGAGGTCGTCCGGCGCGACCTCAAACAATTTGTAAGCGTAATCGCCCAGCCGCGCGTGGATCTGCGGGGAAAAGCTGTGCGAAAGATGTTCACCCAAAAGTCCGTACATAGGTTTCACCTGCAAATTAGATTTTAGATTATAGATGTTAGAAATCAGAAATTAGCTGTGGTATGGCAGATTTTATGCATTGCCACGGCTGCGCTAAAAGGAAAAGAGCCCCGCCCCTACGGCAGAAAACAACTTGTTTCTGCGAAGCCGTAGCTTTTCTGAAACCTGCCCATACCGCATCTGATTTCTGATTTCTAACGTCTGACATCTGACCGGAGCCCTGCCCCTACTGCGTTGCAACAAAAAACTGCCTTTCTGCTATCATAGCACAAAAGCAGTTTGTTTGAAAGCGTTTGCCGCTTATTTTTTCTTTTTGCCGAAGAAGCCTTTTTTCTCTTCCCCGCGCCCGAGATGCGCCGTCTCGTTGCCGAGTGCCGCATCTAACTTTCGCAGCAGGTCTTTCTGTTCCTCGTTGAGTTCGCGCGGGACGTCCACCACAATGCGCACGAGCTCGTCGCCGCGCCCGCGGTTGTTAAGGCTTTGGATGCCCTTGCCCTTCAATTTGAACACATCGCCCGCCTGCGTGCCTGCGGGGACGGTATACTGCACCTTGCCGTCGAGGGTGGGCACCTGCACGGTGCAGCCGAGCGCCGCAGCGGCGTAGCTGATGTGCATCTCGACCCAAACGTTATAGCCCTCGCGCTCGAAGATCGGGTGCGGGCGTACATTGACCGCAACGCGCAGATCGCCCGCAGGACCGCCGTTCAGCCCCTTGTTGCCCTGCCCGCGCGCGTTGATGACCTGACGGTCATCGATACCGGCGGGGATTTTGACCGTGATGGTGACGGGCTTGCGCACGCGCCCTGCGCCGCGGCATTTGTGGCAGGGGTTGTCGATGATCGTACCCTTGCCGCCGCAGCGCGAGCACGCCTTCTGCGTCTGGATGACGCCGAATGCCGTGCGCTGCTGGGTCGTGACCTGCCCGCGCCCGTGGCATTCGGGACAGGTTTTCGGCGAAGAGCCGGGCGCCGCGCCCGAGCCGTGACATTCGTCACAGACCTCGATACGGTTGGTTGTGACCTCGCGCTCGCAGCCCTTTGCCGCCTCTTCAAACGAAATGGTCACGCTTGCCTGCGTGTCCGAGCCGCGCTGCGGCGCGTTGGGGTTCGCCCCGCCGCCGAAACCGCCGCCGAAGCCCCCGCCGAATATGTTGCTGAAGATGTCGCCGAGGTCAAAGTCAAAGCCGCCGCCGAAGCCCCCGCCGTAACCGCCGCCCTGGCCTGCGTTATAGGTCGGATCCACCCCCGCGTGACCGAAGCGGTCGTATTTCGCCTTTTTCTCGGCGTCGGACAGCACTTCGTACGCCTCGTTTGCTTCCTTGAACTTCGCTTCCGCATCCTTGTCATCGGGGTGCAGATCGGGGTGGTATTGTTTCGCAAGCTTGCGGTATGCTTTTTTGATCTCGTCCTCCGAGGCGTTGCGGTCTACGCCGAGCACCTCGTAATAATCGCGTTTTTCTGCCATGTACGTTCTCTCCCGGACGGGCGGCGGCTGCCCGCCCATATGAAATCGGATGGCGGCAGAGCCCCTTTTCGGAGCTCTGCCGTACTCTCCTTACCGTTGTTATTTGTTGCCGTCTTCCACGTCGGTGTAATCCGCTTCGTAGTAGCCGTCGTCGCCCTTGCCGGCGTTCTGTGCGCCCGCGTCGGTCGGGCCGCCCTGTGCGCCCTGCGCGTTCTGCGCCTGCGCAGCGGCCGCGCGGTACATCTCTTCGGCGACCTTGTTGAATTTCTCGGTCAGCTCGTCTTTCTTCGCCTTGATGGCGTCGATGTCCTCGCCCTTGAGCGCCTCTTTGAGCGCGTCCACCTTGCTTTGGATCTCGGTCTTGTCGGCCTCGGCGATCTTATCGCCGTTTTCCTTCAAAATCTTTTCGCACTGGTAGACCATCTGATCCGCTTCGTTGCGGGTGTCGATGCCTTCCTTACGCTTCTTGTCCTCCGCAGCGAACTGCTCGGCTTCCTTGACCGCCTTTTCAACGTCCTCCTTGGACATATTCGACGACGCGGTGATGGAAATGGACTGTTCCTTCTGCGTGCCGAGGTCTTTGGCGGAGACATGGACGATGCCGTTGGTATCGATGTCGAAGGTGACCTCGATCTGCGGCACGCCGCGCGGTGCGGGCATGATGCCGTCGAGATGGAACACGCCGAGCGTCTTGTTGTCGCGCGCAAATTCACGTTCGCCCTGCAAAACATGGACTTCTACGGAAGTCTGGTTATCTGCGGCGGTCGAGAAGATCTGGCTCTTTTTCACGGGGATGGTCGTATTGCGCTCGATGATCTTGGTCGAAACGCCGCCCATCGTCTCGATACCGAGCGACAGCGGGGTGACGTCCAGAAGCAGGATGCCTTCGACATCGCCGCCGAGCACGCCGCCCTGGATCGCCGCGCCGACCGCGACACATTCATCCGGGTTGATGCCCTTGAAGGGTTCGAGCCCCGTGAACGTCTTGATCGCCTCCTGCACGGCGGGGATACGCGAAGAACCGCCCACCATCAGGACCTTATTGATCTCGGAGGTCTTAAGCCCGGAGTCCTGCAAAGCCTGACGGACGGGCCCCATGGTCGCTTCCACAAGGTCTGCGGTCATTTCATTGAATTTCGCACGTGTGAGCGTGGTCTCCAAGTGCTTCGGACCCGTGGCATCCGCCGTGATGAAGGGCAGGCTGATGTTGGAGGTCGTGACGCTCGAAAGCTCGATCTTCGCCTTTTCCGCAGCTTCCTTCAGGCGCTGCATTGCCATTTTGTCCTGCCGCAGGTCGATGCCCTGCTCCTTTTTGAATTCATCCGCCAGCCAGTCGATAATGCGCTGGTCGAAGTCATCGCCGCCAAGGCGGTTGTTACCGGCGGTAGCAAGCACTTCCTGTACGCCGTCACCCATTTCGATGATGGACACGTCGAACGTACCGCCGCCGAGGTCATACACCATGACCTTTTGGTCATCTTCCTTATCGATGCCGTAGGCAAGCGCCGCCGCCGTCGGCTCGTTGATGATACGCTTGACATCCAAGCCCGCGATCTTGCCCGCATCCTTGGTCGCCTGGCGCTGCGCGTCGGTGAAGTATGCGGGGACGGTGATGACCGCCTCGGTCACCGTGCCGCCGAGATAGCTTTCCGCATCGGCCTTCAGCTTTTGCAGGATCATTGCGGAGATCTCCTGCGGGGTGTATTTCTTGTCGTCGATCGTCACACGGTAATCCGAGCCCATGTGCCGTTTGATGGACGAAACGGTGCGCTCGGGGTTGGTGATCGCCTGCCGTTTTGCGACCTGACCGACCATGCGTTCGCCCGTTTTGGAAAACGCGACCACCGACGGGGTGGTGCGTGCGCCCTCTGCGTTGGCGATGACGACGGGCTCGCCGCCCTCGATCACCGCGACACAGGAGTTTGTTGTACCTAAGTCAATACCGATAACCTTTGCCATTGTAAATGCCTCCAAATTGAAATAAATCTATGTGAAATAAACTATGGATAGCCGTTTTAATTGACGACCTTGACGACCGCGGGCCGCAGGATCTTATCGCCTAACTTATAGCCCTTGGAAAAGACCTGCGCGATCGTGTTTTCTTCAGCGGATTCGTCCTCCGTATGCATAACCGCATTGTGGATGTTCGGGTCGAACGTGTCGCCGACCTCGCCGAAGCTCTCCGCGCCAAGCTTTTCGAAGCAGGCGGCAAGCTGGCTGAAGATCATCTCCACGCCCTTGCGGTAGTCCTCGTAAGAAGCGTCCGCTCCGGCCTGTGCGCGCTCAAAATTGTCGAGCACCGGCAAAAATTCCGTGAGCACCGCCGCCTTGCTGTCGGCGTACGCCTGCTCCTTTTCGCGCACAGAGCGCTTGCGGTAGTTGTCGTACTCGGCAAGCGTGCGCAGGAACTTGTCGTTCGCCTGCAAAAGCTGCGCTTCAAGCTCCTGCAAGCGCGCATCCGGCGCGGCTTCGTCCGGCTGTGTGTCCGGCGCCTGTGCTTCGGCTTCGGCAGCCGCCGTCTCCGTGTCGGGCGTTTCGGCCTGCGGCTCGGCGTTCTTTTTCGCTTCCTGTTCGGGCTTTGCCTTTTTCTCTGTCTTTGCCATGGTTATTCCTCCACGTTGTCGGAAAGGACTTTCCCGACGATCTCGGTCAAATATTGCAAACTCGGGATCAGCCGCGCATAGTCCATGCGCGTGGGGCCGATGAGCCCGAGCGTCCCGCTCTCATGCCCCGCAATGGCATATTTCCCGAAGATCATGCTCGAATTCTGCAATTCGCGGTAGGGGTTTTCCCTGCCGATCACAACGCTTGGTTCCCCGTTCGGCGCGTGCGGCGTTTCCGAAAACACACGATCCAGCGGTTCTGCGTGCCGCAGGAAATCCATCAGCTCAAAGGCGTTTTGCGCGTATTCGCGGTAGCCGAGCAGGTTGCTCTGCCCTTCTAAGAGCATCTGTGTGCGTTCGGTCGTCGCGGCGAGCTGGGCGAGCGTCACAAGCAGCGGCGTCATCAGCAGCGCCTTTTCGCCTAAAGAGACGGCAAGCGTCTGGATCTTTGCCACCGTTACGGCGGCGGTGGGCTTGCCGAGGAAATTTTCGTTCACAAGATTATAAAACGTCTCCGCCATGTCCACGGTGATCTCGCTGTCCGTGCGGCACACGCGGCTTTTGATGAGTCCGGACGAGGTGAGCACCACGACCATTGCCGTGCGCGCGCCGATGGGCACAAGCTCCACGCGCCGCACCACGGCCGATGCGTCCGACGGGGTGGTGGAGACCGCCGCGCAGTGCGTCAATTCGGCGAGCAGGCTGCTTGCCGTTTCAAGCACCTGCCGTGAATCGCCCGAGGCGGTGCGCAGCTTGGCATCCAAAATGCGCTTTTCGACGGGCGAAAGGTCGTATTGCTTCATCAAATGATCGACATAATAGCGGTAGCCCGCACCGGAGGGAATGCGACCCGCCGAGGTGTGGGGCTGCTCAAGAAGCCCTTTGGCGGTCAGCGCCGCCATTTCATTGCGTACAGTCGCAGGCGAAACGGGCATGCCGAGTGCATCCACAAGCGTTTTGGAGCCGACAGGCTCGCCCGTGGCAATATAACGCTCCACGATCGCAGCCAGGAGCTTTTTCTGCCGTTCCGACAGTTCCATGCGTTCCGCCTCCTTTTCCGCCGGTTCCCGAAAAGCGCTCGCCCAGGAAGACTGCTCGCTCGCTTTCCGTGCGTTAGCACTCTAAATGCCTGAGTGCTAATTTCAATATATACTATACCTTTAGCTTGCCGTTTTGTCAAGAATTTATTTGTAAACAATTTGTTAAAGCGGGAAAATTCGGGAGAAGGGCGGGGCACAGGGTTCAGACGCCAGAGGGGAGAAATCAGAATGCAGAGATTAGAAGTCAGAAGCGGCGCAGGAAGTTTTT
>ERZ1090861.471-NODE-471-length-24556-cov-16.818252_pt1 | contig 24556 bp, 17 predicted proteins | sample MGYA00478482_ERZ1090861 | MGnify/ENA primary metagenome ERZ1090861 (study PRJEB33644, sample SAMEA5815744) | chicken gut metagenome | biome: Chicken; feature: Gastrointestinal Tract; material: Caecum | place: Ireland | collected 2019-01-01 | study: A study of the... | reverse complement strand
AATTCAGGAAAAAAATCACTCTTAAAGTATTATGGTGTTAAAACTGAAAGACGGGAATGGAAGTCAACCTTTCAGAGGAAGACCGCCAGGCCATTATTGACTTAATGGAGAAGATTGATGGATTGAACCTGAACATCGACAGTTTGAAGGAGCAGGCCAGCAATCTCTACGATCAGATTGCCGGGCTGGATCTGAACCTGAATATTGACCAGGAACAGGTGAAGGGATTCTTTGAAAGGATCCTGGACTTTTTCCGGGGACTGTTTTCTTAAAAAAATTGTTGACAACAATAGAAGTTTATGATATGTTATCAAAGGATTAGCTGCCGAAGACAGCAGGTGCCGTAAGGTATAATGATGAAAACGCCTGCCGAGGAAAGTTTCATTCTTAATGACAGAAGCGAAAATCTGAGGTTTTTGCGGATATAAGATTGATTTATACCTCTTTGTCTTTTGGACAAAGAGGTTTTTCTTATTCGAGGCCTGGGTGAAAATCCTGGCCGAAGCAGCGCAGCCTAAAAAAATAAGGAGGTGCACAATTCATGGCAAAAGTAGAACTTAAAAAACCTGTCGTAGAAGAGATTTCCAACAGCATTAAAGATGCAGCTTCTGTAGTGCTGGTAAACTACAAGGGCATCAATGTTGAGCAGGATACTCAGATGCGTAAGGAATTAAGAGAAGCTGGTGTTGTTTACAAAGTTTACAAAAACACAATGATGAACTTTGCATTCAAAGGAACACCATGCGAAGAACTGTGCCAGCATTTGGAGGGAACAAACGCTCTGGCTGTATGTGCAGAAGATGCTACAGCTCCTGCAAGAATCCTTGCTAAATATGCAAAGACAGTTCCTACTCTGGAGTTAGTTGCCGGTGTCGTAGAAGACACTTATTATGACAAGGCAGGAATGGAAGCACTGTCCAAGATTCCTTCAAGAGAAGAACTTCTCGGAAAACTTCTTGGAAGCATCCAGTCTCCTATCGCAAACTTTGCTCGTGTGCTTAATCAGATCGCTGAGCAGCAGGCTTAATGAGCAGCAGTTTTACAAAAGAGAGTCTGTAAAGATACAGGCGGAATAAAAAAGAAAAAATAATCGGAGGTAAATAATAATGGCAAAGTTAACAACAGCTGAATTTATTGAAGCTATCAAAGAGTTATCTGTATTAGAGTTAAATGATTTAGTAAAAGCATGTGAAGAAGAATTTGGTGTATCTGCAGCAGCAGGCGTTGTAGTAGCAGCAGCAGGCGGAGCTGGAGAAGCAGCTGAAGAGAAAGATGAGTTTGATGTTGAACTGACAGAAGTTGGACCAAACAAAGTTAAAGTTATCAAAGTTGTTCGTGAAGTAACAGGCTTAGGACTGAAAGAAGCTAAAGAAGTTGTAGACGGAGCTCCTAAGGTTCTGAAAGAAGGCGCTTCCAAAGCTGAGGCTGAAGAGATCAAAACAAAACTGGAAGGCGAAGGCGCTAAAGTTACTCTTAAATAATTTGAGAAAACTTTTGGATGAGAAAAAGACCAGGCAGATTACCTGCCTGGTCTTTTTTTACGGTGGTGCGCCCGGCGAGCGACTGCAGCACTTGCACGGGCAGGTCTTTGCTTCGCTGCGGTTCGTGCTGGATGCGTGCCGATGGCACGCAGCACCATTTGCCGGGTAACGAACAGCGACAGGCCTTGCCTGGAACTGCCCGCAGTATCGCAACAGAGAGGGTAGGATTCTTCCTTATCTGATTTATGCAGGAAAGAAACTTTTTGGGGAATTTGTCTTTATTGACGGAGAAAAATGACATTCTGAATAAGGTATTGTCGATTCTGGTGTATATTTATTATAAAAAAATAAATATTACTAAAAATTATATGAAGTATATCCAAAAAATATATAATAAAATCTTTACAATTGGGGACTATGCTGATATACTAATTTAGTGTAATAAAACTTCAACGAGAGGGAGGAATTGACATGATTACCTTTATCATCGGTCTCGTCATTCTGTTCGGAGGCGCAGCTCTTTACGGTAAATTCTGCGAGAAAGTATTCGGACCTGACGACAGAAAGACACCGGCTTACACCAAACAGGACGGTGTGGACTTTGTTCCCATGAAAGAGTGGAAAAACAGTCTGATCAACTTATTAAACATTGCAGGTACCGGTCCTATCCTTGGACCCATCCAGGGTATCTTATTCGGACCTATTGCCTTCATTACAATACCGATCGGAAATATCATCGGCGGTGCCATGCATGACTATTTCTCCGGTATGATCTGTTTAAGAGACGGCGGTTCTCAGATGCCTGAGACAATCCGTAAGTACAGCAATAAAGGTGTATATACCGTATACCAGATTTTCTGCAGTCTGCTGCTTCTTCTGGTGGGTGCAGTATTTATCTATACACCTGGCGACATTGCTGCTACACAGGTGTTCGGCTTTGACGGAGCTGCCACATCTGTTTCTACATGGGTGATTTACGGTGCGATCTTTGTTTATTACCTGATCGCTACTGTATTCCCTATTGATAAGATCATCGGCCGTATTTATCCTATTTTCGGAGCGATCCTGCTGTTCTCCGCACTGGGTGTATTTATCGGCCTGTTTGCAAAGGGCTATCCCCTTGTAGAACTTTGGGGCGACTGGAACGGCGGACTGGTAGCTTATGGAGATTATTTTGACGGGAATCATTTTATCCCGATCTTCTTCATCACAGTTGCCTGCGGTATCCTTTCCGGATTCCACTCCACACAGACAGCGATTATTTCCCGTACTATGAAGAGTGAAAAACAGGGCCGCATGACATTTTACAACATGATGGTTCTGGAAGGCTTCATTGCTATGGTATGGGCGGCAGGCGCTATGGGTGTTTACAACCTGGGACTTCAGGCAGCAGATGCTTCCCTGGCAACGGCTACCATTGGTGTTGTATGTAAGAACATCCTGGGACCTGTAGGCGGTATCATCGCTCTTCTTGGTGTTATCGTACTTCCCATCACATCAGGAGATACGGCTCTTCGGTCACTCCGTCTTGCTATTGCGGAGTCTTTCCATATTGATCAGACTTCCAAGACGAAACGTCTGGGATTGTCCGCAGTGATCTTCGCCTTAGTAGCAGTGATTCTGGTGTTTGCTAAGATGAATGCCAACGGCTTCAATATCCTGTGGCGTTACTTTGCATGGTCCAACCAGACTTTGTCTCTGTTCGCATTCCTGGCTATCTCTGTATGGATGTTTGAGAACGGAAAAGCAAAATTTGCATGGATGCCTCTGATTCCGGGAGCCTGGTATGCATTTGTTACCATTACTTATATCGCAAATGCACAGATCGGCTTCAACATTCCGTGGACAGGCGCTTATATCATCGGTATCTGCGCAGCAGCGGTTTATGTAGGCGTGATTATCTGGTATGCAAATAAGAGAAGAGCATTAGAGAAGAAAATGTAACTGCAATACAGCAGGGATTTGACCTCTGACTGAAAAGATAAAGCTGCCTGCAGGCTGTTAATGAACGGCCTGCAGGCAGCTTTTTTGCATAAATAATGAAAGTTCGGCGCCTACTAAAAATTCCGCTGACGTGTCGGCTATGGGTGCATCATGGGTGAATCGCTGCCATATGTAAAACTTTGGAAAAATATGTATTGACATACTTGACGGATTGTGATATAGTGAGAAATGCACTATTATGGCAAGTTATGCCTGGAAGTCCAATACAAAAGACTTCCACATAAATAAATTAAAACATACAAGGGGTGAAACGTCAATGGAGAAAAACAGAATCCGTTCCGTAACTAGTGGTAAGAGCATGAGAATGACCTACCAGCGCCAGAAGGAAGTTCTGGAGATGCCGAACCTGATCGAAGTACAGAAAGATTCTTACCAGTGGTTTCTGGACGAAGGACTGAATGAAGTTTTTGAAGACATATCTCCTATCGCTGACTACAGCGGTAAATTAAGCTTAGAGTTTATTGGCTTTACTTTGTGTGTGGAAGAAAGAAAGTATTCCATCGAAGAATGTAAGGAGAGAGATGCCACCTATGCCGCACCATTGAAGGTAAAGGTGAGATTGCACAACAAGGAAAACGGCGAAATTACCACACATGAGATCTTCATGGGTGACCTGCCGCTGATGACAGAGACCGGTACGTTTGTAATTAACGGAGCTGAGCGTGTAATCGTCAGCCAGTTAGTGCGTTCGCCGGGTATTTATTATTCAATTGCACATGACAAGCTGGGCAAAACCCTCTATTCCTGTACTGTGATCCCCAACAGAGGAGCATGGCTGGAATATGAAACCGACTCCAATGACGTATTCTATGTACGTGTAGACAGAACCAGAAAAGTCCCCATTACTGTTTTGATCCGTGCGCTGGGAATTGGCACCAATGCGGAGATTATAGATTTGTTCGGAGAAGAACCGAAGATACTGGCCAGCTTTACAAAGGATACTTCCGAAAACTATCAGGAAGGTCTGCTGGAACTGTACAAGAAGATCCGTCCGGGAGAGCCTTTGGCGGTGGAAAGCGCCGAGAGCCTGATCACCAGTATGTTTTTCGATCCCCGCCGTTATGATCTGGCAAAGGTAGGACGCTATAAGTTTAATAAGAAGTTAATGCTCCGCAACCGTATTGCCGGACATAAGCTTGCGGAAGAGGTTGTAGATGTCACCACAGGTGAGATCATTGCCGAGGCAGGCACTACAGTGACCAAGGAATTGGCAGATCAGATCCAGAACGCTGCGGTTCCCTATGTATGGATCCAGGGTGAGGAGAGAAATATCAAAGTTCTCTCCAGTATGGTGGTTGACATAAGAAATTATGTAGACCTGAGTGAAGAAGAATTAAAACAGTTAAATGTTACAGAATTAGTATATTATCCTGTTCTGGCAAAGATCCTGGAAGAGAACGAGGATATGGATGATATCAAGGCTGCGATCCACCAGGAGATCCATGAGCTGATCCCCAAGCATATCACTAAGGAAGATATTTTGGCTTCCATTAACTACAATATGCATCTGGAATATGGTCTGGGCACAGACGATGATATCGACCACCTGGGCAACCGCCGTATCCGTTCTGTTGGAGAACTGCTCCAGAATCAATACAGGATCGGCCTTTCCAGACTGGAAAGAGTGGTCCGCGAGAGAATGACCACACAGGATATCGAGGGGATTTCTCCCCAGTCTCTGATCAACATCAAGCCTGTGACGGCTGCAGTGAAGGAATTCTTCGGATCTTCCCAGCTGTCTCAGTTCATGGATCAGAACAACCCTCTGGGAGAGCTGACACATAAGAGACGTCTGTCTGCTCTGGGACCGGGAGGTCTGTCCCGTGACCGGGCCGGATTCGAGGTTCGAGACGTTCACTATTCTCATTACGGAAGAATGTGTCCTATCGAGACTCCTGAAGGACCAAACATCGGTCTGATCAACTCCCTTGCTTCTTATGCAAGGATCAACGAGTATGGCTTTATTGAGGCTCCGTACAGAAAGATCGATAAGACAGATCCTAAGAACCCGAGAGTTACAGATGAAGTTGTCTATATGACTGCTGATGAAGAAGATAATTACCATGTGGCTCAGGCGAATGAACCTCTGGATGAAGAAGGACATTTTATCCGTAAAAATGTATCTGGTCGTTACAGAGAAGAGACACAGGAATACGAACGTCAGATGTTTGACTACATGGACGTGTCCCCTAAGATGGTGTTTTCCGTGGCTACAGCCCTGATTCCTTTCCTGCAGAACGACGATGCGAACCGTGCCCTGATGGGTTCCAACATGCAGCGTCAGGCAGTGCCTCTTCTGACCACAGAAGCTCCTGTTGTAGGTACCGGTATGGAAGCGAAAGCTGCCGTGGACTCCGGTGTATGTGTGGTTGCAAAGAAATCCGGTACGGTAGAATGCGCGGCATCCAAAGAGATTATTATCAAAAATGACGATGGAACAAGAGATGTATATCATCTGACAAAATTCATGCGAAGCAACCAGAGCAACTGCTACAACCAGAGACCGATCGTCTCCAAGGGAGAGCATGTAGAGGCTGGAGATGTGATCGCTGACGGACCATCTACTTCCAAAGGAGAGCTGGCTCTTGGAAAGAACCCCCTGATCGGATTTATGACCTGGGAAGGTTATAACTACGAGGATGCGGTTCTCTTAAGCGAGAGACTGGTTATGGATGATGTATACACCTCTGTTCATATAGAAGAATATGAGGCAGAGGCCAGAGATACCAAGCTGGGACCGGAAGAAATCACAAGAGATGTTCCCGGCGTAGGTGACGACGCCCTGAAAGATCTTGATGAGAGAGGTATCATCCGTATCGGTGCAGAAGTCCGTGCGGGAGATATCCTGGTAGGTAAAGTTACTCCTAAGGGAGAGACAGAACTTACCGCAGAGGAGCGTCTGCTCCGTGCTATCTTCGGTGAGAAAGCCAGAGAGGTAAGAGATACATCTCTGAAAGTTCCGCATGGAGAATACGGTATCGTAGTAGATGCAAAAGTATTTACAAGAGAAAACGGAGATGAACTTTCTCCTGGAGTAAATGAGGCAGTACGTATCTATATTGCTCAGAAGAGAAAGATTTCCGTAGGAGATAAAATGGCCGGACGTCACGGAAACAAGGGTGTTGTTTCCCGTGTGCTTCCGGTAGAAGATATGCCGTTCCTGCCAAATGGACGTCCTCTGGATATCGTGCTGAACCCTCTGGGCGTGCCTTCCCGTATGAACATCGGACAGGTGCTGGAAATTCATCTGAGTCTTGCGGCAAAAGCCCTGGGATTCAATATTGCTACTCCGGTATTTGACGGTGCCAACGAGGTGGATATCCAGGATACGCTGGAGATGGCAAATGATTATGTAAATACAGAAGATTTTGAAGAATTCCGTGAAAAATATCAGGATACTCTGCGTCCGGAAGTTATGCAGTTCCTGGACGAGAACAAAGCTCACAGAGAACTTTGGAAGGGAGTTCCCATTTCCAGAGATGGAAAGGTAAGACTGAGAGACGGACGTACAGGAGAGTATTTTGACAGTCCTGTAACCATCGGACACATGCATTACCTGAAACTCCATCACCTGGTAGATGATAAGATCCATGCACGTTCCACAGGTCCATACTCACTGGTAACCCAGCAGCCTCTGGGTGGTAAAGCCCAGTTCGGCGGCCAGCGTTTCGGAGAGATGGAGGTTTGGGCTCTGGAGGCTTACGGTGCATCTTATACCCTTCAGGAGATCCTGACTGTAAAATCCGATGATGTCATCGGACGTGTAAAAACTTATGAAGCCATTATCAAGGGTGACAATATTCCTGAGCCGGGAGTACCGGAATCCTTTAAGGTTCTTTTGAAAGAGCTGCAGTCTCTGGGCCTTGATGTGAGAGTCCTGCGAGAAGATATGACAGAAGTAGAGATCATGGAAAACGTAGATTACGGCGATACGGATATGCGCCATATCATTGAAGGGGATTCCAGAGGCAGAGACAATGAGGACTATGCCGGCCATGGCTTTACAAAACAGGAGTTTGAAGGCGAAGAGCTGGTGGACGTTGAAGAAGAACCGGAAGAAGAGGATGAAGTATTCTTAGGATTAGATGATACTCTTGACGAAGAGTAATAGGAAAGGAGTCCGCAATGCCAGAAACAGCAAACAAAGAGGTATATCAGCCATTGACTTTTGATGCCATCAAGATCGGACTGGCATCTCCGGAGAAGATCCGGGAATGGTCTCATGGCGAGGTAAAGAAGCCAGAAACTATTAATTATAGAACATTAAAGCCAGAAAAGGACGGACTTTTCTGCGAGAGGATTTTCGGACCCAGCAAAGACTGGGAGTGCCATTGCGGTAAATATAAGAAAATCCGTTATAAAGGCGTTATCTGTGACAGATGCGGCGTGGAAGTTACCAAGTCCTCTGTCCGCAGAGAGCGTATGGGACACATTGAGCTGGCAGCGCCGGTTTCCCACATCTGGTATTTTAAGGGGATCCCTTCCAGAATGGGTCTGATCCTGGACCTGTCACCCAGAACATTGGAGAAGGTCCTGTATTTTGCCAGCTATATCGTACTGGATCCGGGAACTACGGATCTTCAGTACAAACAGGTCCTTACAGAGAAAGAATACCAGGATGCCAGAGAAAAATACGGCGAAACCTTCCGGGTGGGAATGGGCGCCGAGTCCATCAAAGAGCTGCTGGAGGCCATTGACCTGGAGAAAGAATCTGTAGAACTGAAGGCAGGACTGAAGGATTCTACAGGTCAGAAGAGAGCCCGTATCATCAAACGTCTGGAAGTAGTGGAAGCATTCCGTGAGTCCGGTAACAGACCGGAGTGGATGATCATGACGGTGGTTCCGGTAATCCCTCCGGATCTGCGTCCTATGGTACAGCTGGACGGAGGACGTTTTGCTACTTCTGACTTAAATGATCTGTACAGAAGGATCATCAACAGAAACAACCGTCTGAAAAGACTGCTGGAGCTGGGAGCTCCGGATATCATTGTCCGCAACGAGAAGAGAATGCTCCAGGAAGCAGTGGATGCCCTCATTGACAACGGACGTCGGGGACGTCCTGTTACAGGTCCCGGAAACAGAGCTTTGAAATCCCTTTCCGATATGCTGAAAGGTAAGTCCGGGCGTTTCCGTCAGAACCTGCTGGGTAAACGTGTAGACTACTCGGGACGTTCTGTTATTGTAGTTGGACCGGAACTGAAGATCTATCAGTGCGGTCTGCCAAAGGAAATGGCGATTGAGCTGTTTAAACCTTTTGTTATGAAAGAACTGGTGTCAAACGGCACTGCTCATAATATTAAAAATGCCAAAAAGATGGTGGAGAAGCTGGAGCCTGCAGTATGGGACGTACTGGAAGACGTTATTAAAGAACATCCGGTTATGTTAAACCGTGCTCCTACCCTTCACAGACTGGGTATCCAGGCTTTCGAGCCAATCCTGGTAGAAGGTAAGGCTATTAAGCTTCATCCCCTGGTTTGTACAGCGTTCAATGCGGACTTTGACGGTGACCAGATGGCTGTCCACCTTCCTCTGTCCGTGGAAGCTCAGGCTGAGTGCCGCTTCCTTCTGCTGTCACCAAACAACCTGCTGAAACCTTCTGATGGTGGTCCGGTGGCCGTTCCTTCACAGGATATGGTCCTGGGTATCTATTATCTGACTCAGGAAAGACCAGGAAGCAAAGGCGAAGGAAAAGCTTTCAAGAGCGTAAACGAGGCAATCCTGGCTTATGAAAACCAGGCTATTACTCTTCAGACAAAGATCGTCGTAAGAGAGAAAAAGACTATGCCTGACGGAACTGTGCTTCAGGGCAATGTTCATTCTACTCTGGGACGTCTGCTCTTTAATGAAATCCTGCCTCAGGATCTGGGATTCGTAGACAGAACCATTCCCGGAAACGAACTTCTTCCGGAAATCGATTTCCTGGTAGGAAAGAAGCAGTTAAAGCAGATTCTGGAAAAAGTTATCAATACCCATGGCGCTACCAAGACCGCAGAGGTTCTGGACGACATTAAAGCTATGGGATACAAATATTCTACAAGAGCGGCCATGACCGTATCTATTTCTGATATGACCGTGCCGCCTCAGAAGCCGGAGATGATCCAGCAGGCTCAGGATACTGTAGACCTGATCACCAAGAACTTTAAGCGTGGTCTCATCACAGAGGAAGAGCGTTATAAAGAAGTTGTAGATACCTGGAAGAAGACGGACGATGCCCTGACAAAGGCTCTTCTGGACGGACTGGATAAGTATAACAACATCTACATGATGGCTGACTCCGGTGCCCGTGGATCTGATAAACAGATCAAACAGCTGGCAGGTATGCGTGGTCTGATGGCCGATACAACCGGTCATACCATCGAGCTGCCAATTAAGTCTAACTTCCGTGAAGGTCTGGACGTACTGGAATACTTTATGTCCGCTCACGGAGCTCGTAAAGGTCTTTCCGATACGGCTCTGCGTACTGCCGACTCTGGTTACCTGACAAGACGTCTGGTAGACGTTTCCCAGGAAATGATCGTCCGGGAAGTAGACTGCTGCGAAGATAAAGGCGAAATCCCAGGTATGTGGGTAAAAGCTTTTGCTGACGGCAAGGAAGAGATTGAAAGTCTTCAGGAGCGTATTACAGGACGCTTCTCCTGCGAGACGATCAAAGATAAAGACGGAAATGTGATCGTTAAGGCAAACCATATGATTACTCCGAAACGTGCTGCCCGTGTGGTGAAGGACGGTGTAAGAGAAGACGGCAAGCCATACGATGCAGTGAAGATCCGTACAATCCTTACCTGTAAGTGCAAGATTGGTGTCTGCGCAAAATGTTACGGCGCCAACATGGCAACTGGTGAGCCAGTACAGGTAGGTGAATCTATCGGTATTATTGCGGCTCAGTCCATCGGTGAGCCAGGTACACAGCTGACCATGCGTACCTTCCATACCGGCGGTGTGGCCGGCGGCGATATCACACAGGGTCTTCCCCGTGTGGAGGAGCTTTTCGAGGCAAGGAAGCCTAAGGGTCTTGCCATCATCACAGAGATCAAAGGTGTTGCCACACTGAAAGATACAAAGAAGAAACGTGAGATCATTGTGACAGACAATGAGAGCGGAGAATCTAAGACTTATCTGATCCCATACGGTTCCCGTATCAAGGTTCAGGACGGAGATTATCTGGAAGCCGGAGACGAGCTGACAGAAGGTTCTGTAAATCCTCACGATATCCTTCGTATCAAAGGCGTTCGCGCCGTACAGGACTACATGCTCCGCGAGGTGCAGAGAGTTTACCGTCTCCAGGGTGTTGAGATCAACGATAAGCACATCGAGGTTATCGTTCGTCAGATGCTGAAGAAGATCCGTGTGGAGGACAATGGAGACACAGACTTCCTGCCAGGAACACTGGTAGATGTACTGGATTTCGAGGAAAAGAACCAGGAGCTTGCCGCAGAAGGAAAAGAACCGGCAGAAGGAAAACAGGTAATGCTTGGTATTACAAAAGCATCCCTGGCAACAAACTCCTTCCTGTCCGCTGCTTCCTTCCAGGAGACCACAAAGGTTCTGACAGAAGCTGCCATCAAGGGCAAGATCGACCCGCTGATCGGTCTGAAAGAGAACGTTCTTATTGGTAAGCTGATTCCGGCAGGAACCGGTATGAAAAAATATTCCAATGTCCGTCTGGATACAGATCTGATTCCGGAAGAAGAGGAAGAAGAACTGGAGCTGGATGAGGATATCCAGGAAGATGAAGTTCAGGATCAGGAGATTCTGGATGAAAGCGTTCTGGAGGAAGAGGAAGCAGAGCTTTCCGAAGACGAGGAAGAGGCTGAATTAATAGAAGAATAAACACAAAGCAGATTTTATCAGCTCTGCTTTGTGAAGATGTAAGAAAAGGCTGCTGCAGAAATTTCTGCGCAGCCTTTTGTATTTTTAGAAAAATTTTGAAAAAAATCCTTGACAGGAAAAATCTTGGTGGATATAATGAGAGAGCGTGCAAAAATACGCAAGTTTTTTTTGTGTGCGAAAAAGTTTATTCATGAGGATGAATAACTGGCAGCCACTATTCCTTCTATATGTATAATGTATATGGAAGGACCCGCAAATTCTACAGGAGGTGAAAAGGAATGCCAACATTTAATCAGTTAGTAAGAAAAGGACGCCAGACTACAACCAAGAAGTCTACAGCACCTGCACTTCAGAAGAGCTACAACTCTTTACGGAAAAAAACTTCCGATATGTCTTCTCCACAGAAGAGAGGTGTATGTACTGCTGTTAAGACTGCTACACCTAAGAAGCCTAACTCAGCTCTTAGAAAGATCGCCAGAGTTCGTCTTTCAAATGGAATCGAAGTAACAAGCTACATTCCAGGAGAAGGTCACAACTTACAGGAGCACAGCGTTGTTCTGATCCGTGGCGGTAGGGTAAAAGACTTACCAGGTACCAGATACCACATCATCCGTGGTACATTAGATACCGCAGGCGTTGCTAACAGACGTCAGGCCCGTTCTAAATACGGCGCTAAGAGACCGAAAAAATAATTAAGCGACTAAATTTATAAATCCAGAATAACAGCCCAGGCTGTTATGATGAATTCATAGAAGTCACAGAGAACTATTAAATTGTACCGGGATTCCATAAGCCCATAAGTGGCTGCGGGTTTATATAGAGAAGATACCGAGTGCGAACATGCAGAATAGTTTGTGTGAGTACCTATGATTTAATCGAAAATGATTAAGGAGGGAAGTAACGTGCCACGTAAAGGACATATTCAGAAAAGAGACGTTCTGGCTGATCCAATGTACAACAGCAAGGTAGTTACAAAACTTATCAACAGCATTATGCTGGACGGTAAGAAAGGTGTAGCTCAGAAGATCGTATACGGAGCATTCGCCAGAGTGGAAGAAAAAGCTGGAAAACCAGCTATCGAAGTATTTGAAGAGGCAATGAACAACATCATGCCTGTATTAGAGGTAAAAGCTAGACGTATCGGTGGTGCTACCTATCAGGTGCCTATCGAAGTAAGACCGGACAGACGTCAGGCTCTGGCTCTTCGCTGGCTGACCATGTTCTCCCGCAAAAGAGGCGAGAAGACCATGGAAGAAAGACTGGCTAATGAGCTGCTGGACGCTATGAACAATACCGGCGCAGCTGTTAAGAGAAAAGAAGACATGCATAAGATGGCTGAAGCAAATAAAGCATTTGCTCACTATCGTTTCTAAGAGGAGGAAATCCAATTGGCTGGAAGAGAATATCCATTAGAGAGAACCAGAAACATTGGTATTATGGCACACATCGATGCCGGTAAGACAACTCTGACAGAGCGTATCTTATACTATACCGGTGTAAACTATAAGATTGGTGATACTCATGAAGGTACTGCTACCATGGACTGGATGGAGCAGGAACAGGAAAGAGGTATCACAATTACTTCCGCTGCCACAACATGTCACTGGACACTGGAAGAGAAGACAAAACCAAAGGCCGGTGCTTTAGAGCATCGTATCAATATCATTGATACACCTGGACACGTAGACTTTACTGTAGAGGTTGAGCGTTCTCTGCGTGTTCTGGACGGCGCTGTTGGTGTATTCTGTGCTAAGGGCGGTGTAGAACCCCAGTCAGAAAACGTATGGCGTCAGGCTGACACTTACAATGTACCACGTATGGCTTTCATCAATAAGATGGACATTTTAGGTGCAAACTTCTACAATGCTGTAGACCAAATCAAAACCCGTTTGGGAAAGAATGCGATCTGCGTTCAGCTTCCAATCGGTAAGGAAGATGAATTCAAAGGAATCATCGACCTGTTTGAAATGCAGGCTTACATCTACAATGATGAGAAAGGTGACGATATTTCTGTTACCGATATCCCTGAAGATATGCAGGAAGAGGCTGAGCTGTACCACACAGAATTAGTAGAAAAAATCTGTGAGCTGGACGACGATCTGATGATGGCTTACCTGGAAGGTGAAGAGCCTTCTATCGACGAGCTGAAAAAAGTTCTGAGAAAAGCTACCTGCGAGTGTGCAGCTGTTCCTGTATGCTGCGGATCTGCTTACAGAAACAAAGGTGTACAGAAACTTCTGGATGCAATCCTGGAGTACATGCCTGCACCTACAGATATTCCTGCTATCAAAGGTACAGACCTTGAAGGAAATGAAATCGAGAAACATGCTTCTGATGAAGAGCCTTTCGCAGCTCTGGCATTCAAGATCATGACAGACCCATTCGTTGGTAAGCTGGCATACTTCAGAGTTTATTCAGGTACTATGAACTCCGGTTCTTATGTACTGAACGCTACAAAAGGCAAAAAAGAGCGTGTTGGACGTATCCTGCAGATGCATGCCAACAAGCGTCAGGAGCTGGATAAAGTATATTCCGGTGATATTGCAGCCGCTATCGGCTTCAAGTTCACAACGACAGGTGATACACTCTGCGACGAGCAGCATCCTGTAATCCTGGAGTCCATGGAATTCCCGGATCCTGTTATCGAGCTGGCTATCGAGCCGAAGACAAAAGCAGGTCAGGGCAAACTGGGCGAAGCTCTTGCAAAACTTGCAGAGGAAGACCCAACTTTCCGTGCTCATACAGATCAGGAAACTGGACAGACGATTATCGCCGGTATGGGTGAGCTTCACCTGGAGATTATCGTTGACCGTCTTCTTCGTGAGTTCAAAGTAGAAGCTAACGTAGGTGCTCCGCAGGTTGCTTACAAAGAGACAATCACAAAACCAGTTGATGTTGACAGCAAATATGCAAAACAGTCTGGTGGTCGTGGACAGTACGGTCACTGTAAAGTTAAATTCGAGCCTATGGATGCAAACGGTGAGGAAACTTATAAGTTTGAATCTACTGTTGTTGGTGGTGCTATTCCGAAGGAATACATTCCAGCAGTAGGCGAAGGTATCGAAGAGGCTATGAGAGCCGGTATCCTGGGCGGATTCCCTGTAGTAGGCATCCATGCAAATGTATATGACGGATCTTACCATGAAGTGGACTCCTCTGAAATGGCATTCCACATTGCAGGTTCTCTTGCATTCAAGGATGCTATGTCCAAGGGAGCTCCGATCCTTCTGGAGCCTATCATGAGAGTCGAAGTTACAACTCCTGAAGACTACATGGGTGATGTTATCGGTGATATCAACTCCCGCCGCGGACGTATCGAAGGTATGGACGATATCGGCGGAGGTAAAATGATCCGTGGATTCGTTCCTCTGGCAGAGATGTTCGGATACGCAACAGACCTGCGTTCCAGAACTCAGGGACGTGGTAACTACTCTATGTTCTTTGAGAAATATGAGCAGGTTCCCAAGTCTGTACAGGAAAAGGTTCTGGCAGGAAAATCAGGTAAATAAACCTTGCAAATATCCTTGATTTGCAATATAATCAAGGATAGCAGGTTGACTATATCAACCGCCTCGTTATGAGGCAACAACAAAAATTAAAATTTGCCCAGACGGGGCGCATGTTAAACAAGGAGGACATTCAAAATGGCTAAAGCTAAATTTGAAAGAAGCAAACCGCATTGTAACATTGGTACCATCGGACACGTTGACCATGGTAAAACAACTTTAACAGCTGCTATCACAAAAGTACTTTCTCACAGAGTTGCTGGTAACACAGCTACAGATTTCGAGAACATTGATAAAGCTCCAGAAGAAAGAGAACGTGGTATCACAATCTCTACAGCACACGTTGAGTATGAAACAGAAAAACGTCACTATGCACACGTTGACTGCCCAGGACATGCTGACTACGTTAAGAACATGATCACAGGTGCAGCTCAGATGGATGGAGCTATCTTAGTAGTAGCTGCTACAGACGGTGTTATGGCTCAGACAAAAGAGCACATCCTGCTGTCTCGTCAGGTAGGCGTTCCTTACATCGTTGTTTTCATGAACAAATGTGATATGGTTGACGACGAAGAGCTTCTTGAGCTGGTAGATATGGAAATCCGTGAACTGCTGAACGAGTACGAGTTCCCAGGCGATGACACACCAATCATCCAGGGTTCTGCTCTGAAAGCTCTGGAAGATCCAGACAGCGAGTGGGGCGACAAAGTTATGGAACTGATGGATGCTGTTGACAGCTATATCCCAGATCCACAGCGTGACACAGACAAACCATTCATCATGCCTGTAGAGGACGTATTCTCCATCACAGGACGTGGTACAGTTGCTACTGGTAGAGTAGAAGCTGGTACACTGCATGTATCTGAAGAAGTTGAAATCGTTGGTCTGAAAGAAGAGACACGTAAAGTTGTTGTAACTGGAATCGAAATGTTCCGTAAGCTGTTAGACGAGGCTCAGGCTGGTGATAACATCGGTGCTCTGCTTCGTGGTGTTCAGAGAAACGAAATCGAAAGAGGACAGGTTCTGGCTAAACCAGGAACAATTACCTGCCATACAAAATTCACAGCTCAGGTTTACGTTCTGACAAAAGACGAGGGTGGCCGTCATACACCATTCTTCAACAACTACCGTCCACAGTTCTACTTCAGAACAACAGACGTAACAGGTGTTTGCTTACTGCCAGAAGGTACAGAAATGTGCATGCCTGGTGATAACGTAGAAATGACAATCGAACTGATCCACCCAATCGCTATGAGCCAGGGTCTTACATTCGCTATCCGTGAAGGCGGACGTACAGTTGGATCAGGCCGTGTTGCTTCTATCATCGAGTAATTTCGATAAGCACTGCCTATTATAATTATATATTGAAAGGTATCGCAAGATACCATGTGTCCAAGCATAAGATTACCCCGGAGCCGAAAGGCTGCCGGGGTTTTTCTGTTACAGAACCTCTAATAAAACATCCACCATACCGCCGCAGACCATGCCTTCGTCTTCAGCATCTTTTCCGGTCATATCAGCGTGATGGAGTACCAGGGGGAGGCTTTCCTGAGACATAAGACGGAGGGATCTCTGGATGATATCTGCTTCCAGGCATCCTCCGCCGATGGTTCCCACAGTCCGACCATCCTGGTAAACCAGCATTTTTGTCCCGGCTTCTCTGGGAGAGGAGCCTTTTTTGGTCACAATAGTGGCCAGGACTTTTTTGATGTCTTTGTCCTTTTCATCTAAAATTGCCCTGAGGATCTCTTTTGTAAAACCGCCCCGCTTCCGGCAGCGGTTTTTTTCCTGTATCACTTCAGCTATGATGGAGACGCCGATCTCTTCAGGTGTTTCTCCTCCGATAGGCAGACCGATGGGAGTGTGTACGGATTCCAGTATCTGGGGATCAGCGCCTTGTTCCAGCAGAGCCTGCTTTACTTTGACAGTTCGGGCCCGGCTACCCATCATACCGATGTAGGCATGCTCTTTTTTCATAATCTTTTCCAGACACACCTGATCATAACGGTGACCTCTGGTTACAATAACGAAGTAAGTATCCGGACTACCGTGGATTTTTTTCAGACCTTCTTCAAATGGCTCACAGAGCACAGTATCTGCACCGGCTCTTCTGGCATTGTCGGCAAATTTTGGACGGTCTTCCAGGACTGTGACAGAGCAGCCGATCATACGTCCGATCTGGATCACTGGAATGGATACATGACCGGCACCGCAGATCACCAGCTTTTGTTCATGCGCCGGAAACTCACAGAAGATCCGTGTACTGTTCTCGGTGATAATACCGGGGGCAGAAATATCCGGAAGATTTTCGGCAAAATGAGAGAAGAATCCTTCTTTTCCGGATTCCCACTGAAGAGAACCATCTGCAAAAAAAGCCTTTTCACCTGCTGCTGTTCCATCCAGAGCTGTGAGGATAAGGCTCTGGCGATTGGGATTGCAGGAGGCGATGAGATTATATAATTCTGACATAATCTGAACTCCTTTCCTGGCGGCAGGATCTGAGACTGCCGTTTTTAAACATATTTTTAGCTTGCGTTTAGGAGTCTTCCGACTGCTTGACAAGTAAAGCGCTTCCATGGAGATCTGGCAGCGGCAGAGGGGTAAGCCGGTGTTCCCTGCAGAACTCTTTTACTGCCTGTCCGGCTCCGGGAAACTGAAGACTGCGGTAATCATGGACAAAAATGACGCCGCCGCACACCAGAAGTGGCCAGAAAATCCGGAGCCCCTGGGCAACAGACTCGTATAAGTCCGGATCCAGATGTACAAAAGCAAAACGGGGAGGCGCAGAGGGCAGAGAATCCGGAAAGTATCCGGCACAGATTACTGCCTGCTCCGGATAAGGAAGCTGTTCCAATACCTGAGAAACAGAGGTATCCTGAAAAGCATCTTTCCACCGGACCGATGGATTTCTTTCAGCTTCTGCAGCAAGGGCTTTTTCCGGAAAGCCCTGAAAAGTATCAAAAAGATAAAGCTTTCTTTCCGGGAACAGCCGATTCAGTTCCCGGGCGGAAGCGCCCTGGTGTACCCCAAGCTCGGCAATTTCCCCGGGCAGACAGCGCTGCCGGATCTCTTTCGCCAGAAGCCGGATCGTGGCAAGCCGGAAGTCTATCTGATCCAGAAGGGCAGACAGATTCTGCACAGGACCGGTGTATCCCAGATCCTGAAGCTGTGAAAGTACAGAGGAGGCGGCCGCTGGATTTTTGATGGCGATCCAGACCAGGTCGGGATCCATTTGAGGAATCTGTGCAGGGGATATTACAGGGATTCCCTCATATTCTTTTCCCCAGGTCTGGGGATTATTGTCGGCAAACGCCAGAAGGCGGACAGAGGCGGACAGCAGATTACCCAGGGTTTGGCCTCCCTGGCCGCAGCCAAATATGATGATCTTCATGAAAAATTCCCCCTTTGAGAATGAGAATTATATTATTCTCAAAATAGAATAATTGGAAAAAAGCGAATTTATTGACTCTATTTTGAAAACAAATTATAATTAAAGCAAAAGATTCAGAAAATTATTGGTGGGTACCACAGGGATCTTTGTCCGGACCTTTTCCTGTCAGATCTCTGAGACGCCGCATTCCGGTATCCGACAGAAAAACCAGCTCACTGGGTTTTCCTTTTCTGTCTTCTCCGCTGAGACGGAGAAAATTGGCGGTTTCATAATATTCCATAGGCAGAGTACGGCGAAAGACTTCTCCGGTAGCTTCGTCTCTGACCTCTACCGTAACTTGTTTTGCATGAATTTCTTTCAGTTCCATAAGCATTTCTCCTTTATAAGCCTATTGTAGCAAAGGAAAAAAGCTTTGACCAGAAAAAGATAAGAATTTAAGGATCAGCGCCTTAAAGATAGAGCGCCGCTGCAGAAGGGATCTGACGGCGCAGTATTCAGGAAGAAAACCAGAATAGGGAGGTGGAAGGATGATTAAAAAAATCCTTATGATTAACGGCACACAGCGGACTTTAGTTGTAGAGGGGCACGAGTCTTTAGCTGAAGTGCTCAGGGACAGACTCCTTCTTACAGGCTGTAAGATCGGCTGCGGAGAGGGACATTGCGGAGCCTGCAATGTGATCGTGGACGGAAAAGTGACCCGCTCTTGTATTACCAAAATAGCGAAAGTGCCGGATTATGCAAAAATTGAAACTATCGAAGGTATAGGTACTCTGGAGGACCTTCATCCTCTGCAGGCGGCCTGGATCGCACATGGCTGCGCACAGTGCGGATTCTGTTCGCCGGGCTTTATTATGAGCGCCAAAGTGCTTCTGGAGAATAATCCCTCTCCCTCCAGAACGGAAGTCCGGGAATGGTTCAATAAGAACCGGAATCTCTGCCGCTGTACCGGATATAAGCCGCTGATAGATGCGGTGATGGACGCAGCCAGAGTACTACGGGGAGAGATTACAAAAGAAGATCTTATGTTCCAGCCAACGGATAATCGGATCTTGGGAACCAGCTATGCCCGTCCTTCGGCGGCGGCAAAAGTGACCGGATCCTGGGATTTTGGAGCCGATGAGATCAAGACCCTTCCGGAGGATACCCTGCAGATCGCACTGGTCCAGGCAGAAGTATCCCATGCATGGATCAAGGGGATCGATACCTCTCAGGCAGAGCAGATGCCGGGAGTATACCGGGTCATTACCTATAAAGATGTTCCCGGAAAGAACCGGATCACCGGACTTATCACATTCCCCACAAATAAAGGCGACGGCTGGGACCGTCCGATCCTCTGTGACGAGAAAGTGTTCCAGTACGGAGATGCTATCGCTATGGTATGTGCAGATACAGTCGCCCATGCCAGGGAAGCAGCCAAGTATGTGAAGGTTGATCTGGAAGTGCTTCCTGCTTACATGTCTGCACCGGAAGCTATGGACCCGGACGCTATGGAAATCCATCCGGGAACACCGAATGTTTACTATGAGACCAACTGCATAAAGGGAGAAGATACGGCTCCTATTATGGAGACAGCTCCCAATGTCATAGAGATGGATGCATATTGTTCCAGACAGCCTCATATGCCCATTGAACCAGACGTGGCTTATGCATATATGGATGAGGAAGGAAGAGTGACCATACACTCCAAATCTATCGGGATCCATCTTCATCATGCCATGATCTGTGCAGGCATCGGCGTAGAGCCGGAAAAACTCCGGCTGATACAGCTCCATGCAGGAGGAACCTTCGGCTATAAATTCTCACCTACCATAGAAGCGCTGGTAGGGGTAGCCGCCCTTGTCACAGGACGTCCGGTGGCTCTGAATTTTAACATGTATCAGATGATCACTTATACCGGAAAGAGAAGTCCCGGTTTTATGCATATCAAACTGGCGGCGGATGAGAAAGGCAAGATCCTGGCCCTTGAAGGCGACAACCTTATTGACCACGGTCCATACTCAGAATTCGGCGACCTGCTGACCATGCGTCTCAGCCAGTTTGTAGGAGCCGGAGTGGACATTCCCAATATCCGCAACCGGTCACGGACTGTCTGCACCAATCATGCATACGGAGCCGCTTTCCGGGGATACGGAGCGCCTCAGTCTTTCATGGGCGGAGATATCGCAATGGATATGATGGCAGCGAAAATGGCGATCGATCCTTTTGAGTTCCGTGCCATGAACTGCTATAAAGAAGCGGAAGGATCTACGACCCCAAATGGCTGCAAACCAGACGTATACTGCCTGGAGGATCTGTATGATCTGGCAAGACCTTATTACCAGAAGAATAAAGCTTATGCAGAGACTCTGAACAGGGAAAAGGGAGAAAACGGCAAATTCAAGTATGGAGCCGGCGTGTCCCTGGGTGTTTATGGCTGCGGCCTGGACGGCGTGGACTCCTCAGAAGCCTGGGCAGAACTGAATCCGGACAACACGGTGACGATTTATGATTCCTGGGAGGATCACGGACAGGGAGCGGATATCGGTACCCTTACCCACGCCCATGAAACTCTCCGTCAGGCAGGATTTACACCGGATCAGATCAAACTGGTGATGAATGATACAGGAAAGACTCCGAATTCCGGACCTGCCGGAGGATCACGTTCCAATGTCATGACCGGAAATGCGGTGCGTGTTGCCTCGGAGATGCTGATAAACGCCATGAGAAAACCAGATGGTACTTATCGTACCTATGAGGAAATGGTAGAAGAGAAGCTTCCGCTGAAGTATGAAGGAAAATGGGTGGCAACCGCATGCACGGACTGTGACCAGGAAACGGCCCAGGGAAATCCTTTTTCTGTATATATGTATTGTATTAACCTGCCTGTAGTACAGGTCAATATGGAGACCGGCAAGGTAAAGGTTGTGAAATTTACCATGGTATCTGATTTTGGTACCATCATTAATAAGACGGTTGTGGACGGTCAGGTCATGGGTGCCATTGCTCAGGGAATCGGTCTGGCTCTGTCAGAAGACTTTGAGGATCTGAAGAAACATACCAGTCTCTTAAAGTGCGGAATTCCTTATCCTAATGATATTCCTGACGACATTGAGCTGGTTTACCAGGAAAATCACCCGAGACCTCTTGGACCATACGGCGCTGCCGGCTGCGGCGAGGGACCTTTGGCCGCACCTCATCCGGCAATCCTGAACGCTATATACAGCGCTACCGGAGCAAGGATCACCAGAGTTCCGGCCAGACCGGAAGTGGTAAAAGCGGCACTGGATGCTCTGTAAAAAATGCGGAAACGAAAAGACAGGACAAAGCGGGGAATCCCCGCTTTGTTTTACCCGAATATTATTCTTGAAATAGATAATTAAACACAGGAGAGAATATATGGAACATAAGGATCGGGGATTTGTGGGAAAACATTATTTAATGAAGCAGGCTTTCGGCCAGGAAGAACTTCATCAGAGGGAAGCTGTCTGTACCAGAGAAGATCCTCCGGGCTGCTCGGCAGTATGCCCTCTTCATCTGGATATGCGGGCAGTCTGCGCCTATGCGGCAAAAGGAGATTTTGCAAAAGCAGCAGGAGTGATCCGGAGCGTTACCCCTTTTCTCCACCTTCTGGCAAAGGGCTGTCCCGGAGCCTGCGAGGAGGCCTGCGCCTTGTCCCGGATCGGGGAAGGAATCCAGGTGAGGGCTCTGGAAAAGGCCTGCGCCCTGTATGGAGGAAAAGAAAGAGGCAGCGGTTTTCTGATCCCCCGGAAAAATAAAAAGGTGATTGTAGGGGGAGATGATCTTTTTGCCCTGGCCTGCTGCTGGGAACTGGGCAGAAAAGGCTATGAGATTTTCTGGTATACCCGGTGTGAAAACTGGAAAGAGCCTCTGCTTTCCTGGGGTCTGACAGAAGAGGAAGCAGAGTCAGATACGGTTTCTCTGGAACTTTTTCGTATGACCAAAAAAGATAGAGAAGGGGAAGCCTCAGAATGGGCTGCATGTGGAGACGCAGTCTGTCTGTCTCCCTGCCTTTGGCGTACCGGCCTGCCGGAAAATGTTTTTGGAACAGAAAAGAAATGGGAAAAGAAAGACGGGGCTGCCTGGATACTGGCCTGGGCAAAATATGTATCAGCTAAGGCGGAACGTTATCTTCAGGGGGCCTCTTGGGAAGGGATCCGGCAGCCGGGTCCTCAGGAGAGCCGCTTACATGTAACTATGGACGGCGTGGAAGGAAGCCGGGCTTTTACAGGACTGGAGAAACCGGACAGAGAGCTGGCGGCAGCAGAGGCCGGACGCTGTATACAGTGCCAGTGCCTGGAATGTATAAAGGGCTGCGTCTATTTCCAGGAGTATAAACGGAACCCCAGAGGAGCTGTCCGGGAAATTTACAACAATCTTTCTATTGTGATGGGAAATCATATGGCAAACGGAATGATCAATGCCTGTGATCTGTGCGGACAGTGCAAGTCTGCCTGTCCTAATGGATTTGACTACCCGGAAGTATGCAAAATGGCCCGGAAGATCATGGTGGAGACAGAGAAAATGCCTCCTTCCGCTCATGAGTTCGGACTTCTGGACCAGCAGTTCTCCTGCAATGAAGCATTTCTGGCCAGGCCTGAGCCGGGATATGAACACTGCAGATATCTGTTTTTCCCCGGATGCCAGGCTTCTGCCGTGTCACCGGATACAGTAGAAGCTGCTTACAGGGATCTGTCAGGCAGACTTACCGGAGGCGTAGGCCTGCTTCTCGGCTGCTGCGGGGCTCTGGCCCAATGGGCAGGAAGAGAAGATCTGGCTTCAGAGGCATTGGAAAAGATCCGCAGCGTCTGGAAAGAGATGGGAGAGCCGGAAGTGATCTGCGCCTGTCCCACCTGCATGAAGATATTAAGGGAAAGAACGGAAATTTCTGCGGTGGGAGTATGGCAGATACTCCTGGAACTGGGAACAGATCCGGTGACAGATCAGACAGTGGCTATACAGGATGCCTGCGGGGCAAGAGGAGATCAGAAAATCCAGGAACAGATCCGGGATTTTGCAGGGGCTTTGGGATGTAAAGTAGAAGAAGCCCCCTTTTCCAAAGATCTGTCTCCCTGCTGCGGATACGGGGGAATGGTCCGCTTTGCGAATCCCGAGATGGCAGAAAAAAAAGCTTCTTTTGCAGCCGGCAGGACCTCCAGAAAGATCCTGACCTACTGCATGGCCTGCAGGGACCAGCTGACCCGGGCAGGAGCGGACTCCATACATATCCTGGAACTGGCCTATGGAACCGGCGCTCCTCCGGTGCCGGATCTGTCCCGGCGTAGAGCGAACCGTCTGAAACTGAAGGAAAAACTCCGGCAAGAAATCTGGAAGGAAGAAATAAGGAGGGAAGCTATGCTGCCGGTCTTTTATGAAAATGGAGCGGAAGAAGAAATGGACAGGCGTATGATCCTGAAAAGCGACGTGGAAGCTGTGCTGAAAGCTTATGAAGCCTCAGGAGAAGCGGTGGAGGACCCGGAAAAGGGCTGGCTGGCTGCTTCCGCCAGGATCGGCAATGTTACTTTCTGGGTAAAGTTTACCGAGACAGAGAAAGGATACCTGGTATATGGGGCTTACAGCCACCGGATGACTGTGGAGTAAAGGAGGCGCAGATGGGAGAAAAAACTTATTATTCTATGGATCCCATGGGAAAACTGAAGTGCCATAAATGCAAAAAAGAACTGGTCAGAGGAAGGGCGGTTTTCAGCTATCTCGGCAATGCGTTCCCGGTAGAACTGCCGGTATGTCCGGAATGCGGTTATATTTACGTACCCGAGGAGCTGGCAGTAGGCAAAGTCCTTTCTGTGGAACGCAGTCTGGAGGACAAATGATTGGCCGCCATCCCGGCGGGCAGGAGATGACTGCCAGACTGCTGGCCCTTTCGGGACTCCGTCCTCCTGCCAGGATCCTGGAACTGGGAGCCGGAGAGGGAAAAACAGCGGCATATCTAAGAACCCTGGGATTTGAAGTAAGGGCAGTGGATCTGAAGCCATCAGGCCCGGGAGTAGAGCAGGGAGACATAAGAAGGCTGGATTTTGCCGGGGAAAGTTTTGACTGTTGCCTGGCGGAATGTACGGTCTCCGGATGCGGAGACGGAAATGCGGCCCTCAAAGAGGCATTCCGGGTACTGAAAAAAAATGGCTGTCTGCTGATAGCCGATGTTTTTTTCAAAAAGAAAAAGGCGCCTTCCCTCTCTATGAGAGAGCCTCTGATATGGAACTGCTGGAAGGAAGCTTTTGAAAAAGCAGGATTCCAGATAGAAAAGGGGGAGGACGAAACGGAAGCATGGAAGGAATTTTTTTTGGAAAGTCTTTGGAACGGAAATGCAGAGGAAAGCTGTGTGGATT
>ERZ1090861.468-NODE-468-length-24630-cov-12.427589_pt1 | contig 24630 bp, 27 predicted proteins | sample MGYA00478482_ERZ1090861 | MGnify/ENA primary metagenome ERZ1090861 (study PRJEB33644, sample SAMEA5815744) | chicken gut metagenome | biome: Chicken; feature: Gastrointestinal Tract; material: Caecum | place: Ireland | collected 2019-01-01 | study: A study of the... | reverse complement strand
AGTAACACAAAGGGGAAATATATAAAATAAACTTTTCCGGTTTATCCGGGTTAGGATAATAGCGTGGATAGATCTCAGCAATTGTGACTTCTGTGATTTTTTTAACTATGCTCAGGTCTGATAAAAAGGCTTGTTTTATACTCATTCTCTCTTCTCCGCAAACAAAATCGCATCTCTCCAACTATGATCATCTATTGATTCCCTCCGCAATCGGCTCCAATGTATCATAGTCAACAAAGTCCACTTTTGAATTAAAAGTCTCTATCATCGCTCTCACTTCAGCAGTCCTCTCCTCCTCAGGGAGATGCTTTGCTTTATTATATAGAAGAGTCATCATTGCCCGGTGTCTCAGATTGAGCTTTTTATAATCTATCCCTCCCCTTAAATGGAAAATTACCACCTCGTTATATAACCTCTCAGGAACCTGCTTTCTTATCGCCTTCTTTATATTATCCGTATTTTCCTTATCATGTACATCTGCCAGACCAACAGTTACGATAATGAGTTTTGTTCCGTCTGATAATGCTTTGAGCGTATTTTTTAAACCTTTGACACCGCCGGCATACAAACCGCCGAAATGTATCACCTTGTCATATCCTGCTAAGTCTTTTAATTCTTCATAATTCGTACAGGGGATGCCTGTCATTTGAGAGAACTTTTCAGCATAGCGTTTTGTTGTCCCATATTGGCTTCCATATATAATCAATGCTCTCATATATCTGCCGACTCCTTAATATATTAAATGATCATTAAACAACGCGGGATCTTTCACATAGTCAAGCAGCGGATGTAATTTCCCCCGGTGATATAAATCCAACAGAGTTTCACGATTCACCCATCTCGCCGCAACCACTTCTGTCGACTGCAGCCGCAACTTGTCTATGTCAACATCATACGGGAATATCCAGACATCATAATAATCCTGCCTCTTATCCCGTCGTGTTTGGAAAAGGATTTTTCCTTTCTCAGGGGCAAGCGTAATCCCCAGCTCCTCTTTCACCTCACGCAATGCTCCGTCTAAACTGCTTTCGCCGGCAAGGACGGAACCTCCAGTACATTCCCAGCATAGTGGGTATTCTTTATCCGGATGACGCTGTGATAACAGGAACTCGCCCTTCCGGTTTACAAGCCATACACTGACACATAAATGATAATATCCTTCAGGTATCGCTTTTCCTCGTTCATGTATTCTCTCTGTTTTCTCACGCTTATCATTGTACAAATCCCAAAATTCCATTGCTGCTGCCCCATTCATCAATCAAACTTCTCTATTACGTTCCTATTTTACCAAAAGGCTGAAACAAATACCATACTCTAGTAAAAGGAGCTCTGCACATTACATTTTTCCTGTAGAATTTGACAATGCGACACACATGTCGTATAATTATTTTGCGACACTTATGTCGCAATCAAGGAAAAGAGATGACGACATGGGTAAAAAAGGCGAAGATACGAAAAAACTAATAAGAGAAAGAGCAGCTTATCTGTTTGCTCAAAAAGGGTTTAAAAATGTAACGATGAAAGATATTTGTGCTGCTACTGGTCTGAGTAGGGGCGGTTTATACAGACATTACGACAGTACACGGCAGATTTTCTTAGAGATTATAGAAGCGCTTATGGGGGCACAGGATAATGAACTGACAGAAAAAATGAACGCAGGACTTCCCGCTTCACAGATACTTAATGAAATTTTAGAACGCTATCGCAAGGAAATGTTAGACAATGCTGCATCCTTAAGTGTGGCAATTTATGAGTTTTTTAGCGAGAATTACTCCAACGGACAAGACAATTTGCTTTTGAAACAATATCAATATTCTGTAGATATGTGGAATGAGTTTTTATCCTATGGAATAAAGCGGGGAGAATTTAAAACAGTCGATTGTAAAGAGGTTATTGACATCATTCTGTTTTCATACCAGGGAGTTCGTATGTACAGTACGATTATTCCTTTAGATGAGCAAATACCTGCGAGGATTATCAACCAAATTAAAAAGATATTATTGACTTAGGAGGTGTATTATGAGAACTGTTTTTCAAAAAAATCCGCAAGAGAAAAGAGCATTTATTAATCCAGAAGATTTGACAAAGCAAAATCCTGATTTTCCTGCTCTCTGTGTCTCCACATTCTCATATGGGATTATTGACAAATTGGCTTCTTTAGACAATGTCGAAATAATCGACCACTTATATACCGCAAATGGAAGCGTACCCGTTTATCAAATCATTTACAAAAATACACCGATTGCTTTTTATTTGTCGCGAGTCGGAGCTCCCGCTTGTATCGCAGGGATAGAAGAAATTATTGCTTTGGGGGCGAAAAAGCTAGTGTTGTTCGGAAGTTGTGGAATTTTAGATAATTCTGCTGATAATAAAATCATTATTCCGACGTCTGCAGTTCGTGACGAGGGCACGAGTTATCACTATTTAGAAGCAACTGATGAAGTTTTTGCAGATCAGAATAGCATAAATAAAATGGCAAAATGCCTTGAAAATTGCGGATATCCCTATATAAAAGGGAAAACTTGGACAACTGATGCAATATATCGGGAAACAGAGTCAGTAATTGCGGAAAGGAAAAAAGCTGGATGCATTTGCGTTGAAATGGAATGTGCTGCCGCCTTAGCTGTGACACAATTTCGTAAAATACCATTTGCACAGTTTTTGTATAGTGCAGATAATTTAGACAGTCCTAAGTGGGAGCCTCGTGATTTAACAGAATACGGATTATCAAATGCAGAAAAATACATGGTGTTAGCCTTTGAATGTGCCATTAATTTATAATGAGTGATTATGACAATAGTAGTTATCGAAGAATCAGGCGCATAAGCAGAGGGGCAATATGGGGGCAGCGGCTTTGCGATGCGGGCCGTTGCCTTTGCTTATATTAATGATACCTAAAGATAAAAAATATCGACAAAAATGGGACAAAATCCTTGTTTGTCGGTTTGATAGAGTAATATCCAAAAGATAACACAAAAGCATAATGTATTACATGGAGTTTGACATCTTATTCTGATATAATGAATATATTATCAATCATGATTGAGGTCGAGTCCTCTTGACAGCAAGACTTCTACCTTATCACCAGACATCCCAGATTAAGTTGGTTGCCAACCATATTGCTGTCTGGATAGCCTGTTTATATAATGCCACTTCTACACCTACAGAGGAATTAACTTATGCATGACTACTATTTAAAGGAAACATTTTTACTGGATTTCTCATCCGAAAATATACAGAACTTGATAAATGATAGAAATTGGAAACGTGCTGACGAATACACCCGGATAAAAAAAATATACGACTATGTTCGTGACGAAATTCTATTTGGATATAATACAGACGATGACCTTCCTGCCTCACGCGTTCTCAACGATGGATATGGTCAATGTAATACAAAGGGGATCCTGTTTATGGCGCTGCTCCGAGGTGTGAACATTCCATGCCGGGTGCATGGCTTTACAATTGACAAGAAGCTACAAAAAGGCGCAATGACCGGATTTGTATACCAATGTGCTCCCCGAGAGATACTGCATAGCTGGGTTGAAGTTTTTCTTGAGGGGGCATGGTACGAATTAGAAGGATTTATTCTTGATAAATGGTATCTCTCTCAGTTGCAGCACATAAATAATTCATGCACCGGCGAATTTTGCGGATTTGGAGTTGCCGTAAAGGATTTTCAGCATCCGCTTATTGAATTTGATCGCAATAACACCTATATCCAAAGCGAAGGTATCACCCAGGATCTCGGAATCTACGATTCACCAGATGATCTGCTGAAAGAACATCGTCAGGAGTTATCAGCATTAAAATCCTTTTTATATAGACATATTGGCCGGCATATAATGAATCACAATATCCGGGAAATCAGAAATGCTGACAAATAGAATGAAATATCTACGAATCTCCGAAAAATCCAAAACTATTAGGTAAAAATGAGAAGTTTTCAAATCTTAGCTTAAAATTATATTATTATACCAGGGAGGACAGTATGGGGCTTGATATATATGCAGGAACATTAACTCGATATTATACGCATAATTGGAAAACAGTATCAGAGCAGTTTGCAGAAGCCAACGGCTTAGGTTTTCAGACAATACGACCACAAAACGATTCCAAAGACAGTCTTTCTACCGATGAAACCAGGGAAATAGTAACACAATGGCGTGACAATATCATTAGCGGCCTTGGTTTGGATCCGAAGCCACTATGGAATGAAGATTATGATATTACGCCATACTATACTGATAAACCTGACTGGGATGCTGTCAATGCATTATTACTTTATATTGCAGCAAAATACAGCAAAAAGAGGGTTCCTGTCACTATAGAAAAGAATATTGATATATTTAAACATCCAATAGTAAAAGAGTTTATCGAAACCAAAGACTTTGAACTGACGTTATATGACGGAAACGGTTGGTGGCTTCCTATCAAAAAGAATATTATATTCAACTATGTTCTTCCAAACTCAGAAAAAAGTCCGCTAACAACAAGCTCATTACTTCTTGCAGAACTTCAGAGATATAATACATTTGAGTGGAACGCGGACAGAGATACCATCGTTTCCTGGAGTAAGACCGAAGGCTACCCTGCTGATATAATATATGGCAAAGATGGTTGGATCAAAAAGGGATCTGACCATGAGTTTTATAATACAGAAAGCTTAGCGAAATTCGCCTTTTCAATTCTATGGCAAGCAGCAGAATTTTCACTTGAACATGGAGTAGTTATTATTTTTGATTATTAGTGAATTTTATTTAGGGAAGGATCGTACATATATGAGCGCATTTGAATTTGATGGAGAGAAGTATCAAAAAGCACCAAAACATCAGCAAGAATGGGGGAATAGCCTTGTTTCTGAATTAACACTAAATGGAAATGAAGCAATTCTTGATCTGGGCTGTGGAGACGGGCGCATAACTGAGCAGTTAGCACTTCTGGTTCCTGATGGAAAAGTAGTTGGGATTGATGCGTCCATAGGAATGATTGAAACCGCCATGCAACGAGCCAGAGACAATTTAACATTTATTCAGTTAGACATCAATAGCCTTGATTATCAAAATACTTTTGATGTTATTTTCTCAAATGCTGCGCTTCATTGGATCAAGGATCACAAAAAACTCTTGGCTAATTCATACTCTGCCTTAAGAGATAACGGAATCCTTTTATGGGACTTTGCCGGGAATGGAAACTGTTCCAATTTCTTTGCTGTTGTCCGGGAAAAAATCGAATCTGAGAAGTATAAGCAATATTTTTATAATTTCGAATGGCCGTGGTATATGCCTAACAAGGATGATTATATAAAACTTATATCAGATTCGGGCTTCGATCAATACTCAGTTACGGAGGTAAATCGGGACAGATATTTTAAGAATACTGATGAAATGATCAAGTGGATTGATCAGCCAAGCATAGTTCCTTTCATAAGCATTCTTCCGGAGGAAATCAAAAAAGAGTTTCGCAGAGATGTCATACACTCGATGATCAAAAGGACTCTACAGTCGGACGGAACCTGCTTTGAAACATTTCGGCGTATTCATGTCTTAGCATATAAGGTGCCAAGGTAATAATCATATATAGGGCAGCATATACCCGCTGCCCTATTATGGTGCTTATGCACAGACTATACCGTGACTATTTCTGTATGGTGATTTGAATACCTCCAGGCTTCTTCCACTTCAGCTTCATAGGGAAATCCCACCGAAGCACCACTGAATGAAATCTTTTTTGCGGCAAAAATCTGAGCGCGCTCCAAGGCCGGGATCGCCTCCGTTCCTTGACCAAAAAAGTGGACAAACGCCGAAAACAAGGCATCTCCTGCGCCCACAGTATTGACCACATGTTTCGTTTTTGCGGCTGCAAGGTGATAAATCTCGTCCTTTTCACGATCGTAAAGCATGGCTCCTTTGGATCCCAGCCCGATCACACCAATTTTAAACGGGTAGGCAGTACTTAACTGATCCAAAAACACTTCTGGAGCACAAGGCAGTCCTTCGTCGCTCAGGAACAATATATCTGCTGCTCTCAGGAAATCCTGATTGTATTCATCCCGGATATCGCTAAGGACATGCACATCAGTTGCAACCATTTTCCCCAACTCTTTTGCCCGGCGTAACAATGGTCGGTTAAAACTGATGTTGCAAGCAGCCACAACATCACATTTTGCGAGCAGTTCCTCATAATTCTCTTCCTGTAACTGTTTCTCTTGAATATCCTTTAGGTCGCAATATATCTGCCGTCGCCCGTCATCATCATACAAGACAACAGATACCGGAGTTTGCTTCAAACTATGAAAGAGATGGACAGAAATATCGTCTCTCCTCATCTTCCGTTCTATTCTGTTACCTTCCTCATCTTCACCCCGAAATGAGAGCAAATCGACATCATCGCCAAGAGTGGTCAGCGCCTTTGCCAAATTGTAGGCAACACCTGCAATATGTGATTCCACTCCAAAAAATGGATAATCAATAGGATAATATTCAATCGGGAACTTCCTAACCTTTACAGAAGTTTCTACATTAACCAAACCAGAAACTAAAACATTCATTTGTTGTCCTCCCTAACACTACTACAAGCAACTGTCTGAGTCTTCCAGCCGCCACCGGTTTGCTTGCACGCTAATCAATACTCAGCACATAATCACCCAGAATAAGGCCTTTTTCCGTCTCAAATGAGGCTGTAGGATCCGGAACAAATCCATTCTTAAGACAGAAATTAGCCATCTCCTTCGTTTCTACACTTTGGACACATATTTGAGGGACACCATGTTCCCGGCAAAACCTGATCAGGAAGTCCAACACTGCCGTCATTGTCCTCTGCCGCTTATGTATAAAACAAACCCTGGATACAGTTACTTTATAATTGAGCAAAAGCAGAAGCCTTAATTCCATTTCCCACGTAGGATCATGTAGCCAGATGCCACCACCTAACTGTGGTATGCATTCTATCTCCACGCCTTCCCGCTGTTCTAATAATTGTACTAATTCTTCGATTTCTTGCTCAGAAAATTTCAATCTGACTTCCATAGCCACCTCGTAAAATAATTACTCTCATATTTTATCCTGCTTATTGTACCATAAATGGCTTTCCCCAAGTAGTATATATATTCCACGACTAAAAACAGCTCACATATCATAAATGCAAGATGTTTGCATGAGCATCAAATTCTTCCATAAGTCTAATTGAATGAATCTTCGAGAAAACGCTTTAATTCATTCAATAAATTTGCACCAGTTTTTTGCAGATATTTCCCTCCATATAACTGCACGGTATCCTCTATAATTCTGTTCGGGCTACCTGTCAGGAGCAAAAATTTCACTTCGGGATCCCCTGCTATATCTTCTATAATATCCAGACCAATGCCATCTGGCATACACCAGTCTATAATAGCATACCCATATTTTTTTAGGTCCATTTTCTGCTTTGCCTCTCTGACACTATACGCTGTATCAATTTCGCTATCCTCTCCACGGAGTAAATTTGCTAATAAGTTGGCGAAATCCGGCTGATCATCCACAATCAATATCGTTTTCATTCATGTCCCCTCTTCTCACATGACCTCTCCTATTGCCAGATCCAAAATTTATTCCCTATTTTGCAGCATATGGGTTTTTACCACTATCAAGGTTCATTTTCTCTTGCTTCATTCTCTCTTTGTCCTCTATAGTACTGATAACTATTGTTTTTGATAATTTTTCATAAAATAGTGGCCTATGCATAGCCAGTCTGATAAACTCAAAGAACAGGAAAAAGCACCAACCACCACAGAAAAGGCCATAATAGACCAATTTTCCTGCAGAACCACCGGGCAGCATATTTCCTATACCTGCTATTACCACAGGAACCAGATACAGCACTGCCCACAAGCTGCCATACCGAATCATATATCGATACCACTGAGGCAGTATCTGATCATAGGATGCCACTCTGAGTTTCATCAGTTTCTTTCCAATCGAGCCGCCCTTCAATATGACAGGGGCCAAAATAAAATATAGCACAAAGGCAGGGAACCCTCCTGCAGTCCTGAGTACCGGTACTAATCTTGCTAACAGCACAGCAAAAAGTACAGCAAACGGGATATCCAGCATGAATGCCAGAAGCCGCCTTAACAAGGAAACCTCCTTCCCTCTGCGGAAACTTGCCTGATCCAGCTCTGCTCTGGTAGGCAGAAATTTCAAAAACGGTGCTGCCACAAAATATCCTGCTAAACCACCCAGCGTATTTGCTATCAGGTCATCTACATCAAAGAGGCGGTAACCTCTGGGATATATAAAATACAGTCCTGTCACCTGTGTCAATTCAAAAAACAAAGACAGAAGGAAAGACAATACTGCCGTTTTCCTTAAACTGCACCGGAAATAGTAGCGAAGGTAAACACCAAAGGGAACTGTCATTGCAATATTGAATATAACCTGAAAGAGAGCTCTGTTATTAATCAACGTCAGCCAGCTTACCGGATCTGCGATATGTGCATGAGACTCCTTTATAATATCCTGTACAAATTGGAATGGAACCAACTGTGCTCTGGGGCCTGTCATCGCAGCTACCTCTTCCATGGAAGGGAGCGGCAGAATAACGAGGAAATACGCACAAAGCAGATACAGAATAAAGGAATATACAATCAGGATCCTCATGCTCAGTACCGAACCATATTTATGATAATTGTATAGCATATAAGGCATCGTAAATAACGCTGCGACAACTGGAAATATGATTACCGCCTGAATAATCACTTCTTTATAAATTTCCATGATCTCACCTCTTTCTTGTACTTCAGCATAGCATGTGAACCTTACGTCTACCTGACATCTGCCTGACATTTTCTTTAATTTCTTCTTTACAAGCTCAGTATAGGCATACGCTCTTCAAAACTCAATATACAAAACCTTACATTATCCTTGCATTTTTGTCACATCCGGTGGCGTATGTTATCCAGACAATAATAAAGTTAAATATCTGACGGATTTATAGGTATGGCATTCAAAGATGTCTTTTGATATAATGAGGAAGTAATAATTTTCTTCTTTTCATTTACTGAACTTGGATAATGTACATGGGTGATCTTTTGGAAAAAATTATATTATATATCCATGGAAAAGGCGGAAGCCATCTTGAAGCTGAACAATATAGAAAATCCTGTCCGGGTTTTGACATTACAGGCGTAAACTATACTGATGATTTCCCATGGATTGTAGAAAAGCAAATTAAAGAAGCGTATGACAACGCGCATAAAAATCACAGATATATTTACATCATTGCCAATAGCATAGGTGCTTATTATGCTATGCATACACTCCAGAACTGCCAGATAGAAAGAGCTTTCTTTATATCACCTGTACTGGATATGGAGCGTCTTATCCTTGACATGATGCAGTGGGCAGGCGTAACAGAAAAAGAACTCTGTGATAAAAGAGAAATACCGACCTCTTTTGGAGAGACACTTTCATGGGAATACCTAACCTTTGTCAGAGATAATCCAATAAACTGGACTGTTCCAACTGAAATTCTTTACGCAGGTAACGACCATCTCACATCCCGGAATACAGTTATGGAATTTGTAAATAAGCATAACGCCAGATTGACCGTCTTAGAAAACGGGGAGCATTGGTTTCATACTGAGGAGCAGCTTGCCTTTTTAGACAAATGGCTGAGAAATGTAATAAATCTAAACGATCCCCTTCATTAACTATGAAAGATTGCAAGCTATTATTTCATTCTATGCATTTAGTACCTCCGTAACCGTCGGTTGCGGGTTAGTTGCTGGCACGCAACCGCACATCTGCCCTATAATTAAGGCAAGAGGTGGTGTATGATATGGCACTTAATGAAAACATCAAATCCAGACGTATGCAGCTAAAAATGTCGCAGGAATATGTGGCAGACCAACTGGGCATCAGCCGGCAGGCAGTTGCAAAATGGGAATCGGGCCAAAGCCGTCCTACATCATCAAACTTGACCGAACTGGCTGCCTTATTTGAAATGGATGTATCTGAACTGGTCGATCCGCAGAAATGGGTCGAAGATAAGAAAGAGGCAGAAACTCTCAAAAAAGATTCACAAAGAAATGCAAAGATGCATGTTGGCAGAGTCCTTTCTTACCTCACAATCAATGCCGGATGGGACGGATATTCTTCCGGTTTATATTCGCCCGTTCCTCTATATTGGCTTGCAATTTTAGCAGTCGGACTTATACTGCTCTTTCTGACATCCATAGACATGAATAAAAAATGTAAGCTCAAGGGACTGCAAATTGCAATCGGGCTTGTCACGATCTTCTCTATCTTCATTATGCCGGATCTTATTCCGGTCAAAAACACAGGGGTTCGCTATCTCCTTTCAGATATTGTTACTGCTGTATGCCTGATCGTGCTGAACCTGAAATACTGGCGTTATATCTGGAGGAAACCACGGAATTAAGAGCTTTCTTGATTGCAAAACACACAGAGGACTATTATGATATCACTATTCAACAATCCAAACAAAAGAAACTACACCGCTGTCTTCGTAGATTATGAGCATTGGTTCTATTCTATGAAACATGATTATCACACCAAACCGGAAGTAACCGAGTGGATGGCGGAAATCGGAAAAGATTACGACGTGAAGCATTGGCTTGCTTTCGCTGACTTTAATTATGAAGAAATTGGTCGGGAGATGCAAATACTCCAGACAGCAGGCTTTCAGGTAATCAATTCCTGCCATAACTTCACATATCATAAAAAAGGACAGACAGAGTTCGCACTTTTGAACCAACTTTACCAGTATGCAATTAATTATCCAGAGGTAAAAACTTACGTCCTCTTTACAGGAAATGGGGACTTTGAATCTGCAGTCCGATTCCTCCGGGAAAAAATGGACAAAACGGTCATTGTCTGGGCTGTCCGCAATGCCTTCAGTGACAGACTCCGCGGTGCTGCCAATGAGACACATGAGTTTCCCAGCCAGAGCCGAATGGATATTATGTATCCTCTCATAGTGGAAAATCTCACATATGTTAAGTCGCATCCACACATTGTTCCGACCTTCCGTGGAACGGTCCAGGCAATATCACAGAAATATGGAATACCGGCTAAGCTGATCCACACAACACTTTCTGAAATGATTTCAAAAGGTCTGGTGATTCAGAAAGAACAAACTTCTCCCGATGGACGCACAGCACGCATTATCTCTGGGAACTGGAAAGAGCTTAGTAAAGAAGGACTCGTTGAATAATTTATTACTTTGCTTTTTTATAGAGGGTTCAGGCTACTGCTGCCCTCTATTTTGTTATTTGGAATTGAAAAATCAAGATGTCATATAAGCCTTTTTCTCAATTTTCTTCGGCACGTAGATTATATTGTTATGTCCACTGTAAAATGCTATACTTTTCACTAAAATGATATAGTATGGAGGATTGATTATGAGCGATACAGTTACTGCTGCATTAATAGCGTTTGGAGGTGTTGTAATTGGTTATATTTTTAATATGATAACAGATTATATAAAAAATAAACATGAAAATCAAAGAATAGAGTTATCCTTAAAAGCAGATGAAATAAACAGTCGAAAAAGCATATCAGTTCAATACATAACAAATAAAAGAGTAGATTGGATTTATGAAGTTAGAAACACATTATCCGATTATATCGCCCTAGCTCAAGAATGTGCCAACAAAAAAGTAAATAATAAAAATGTGAAAATTCCGGAGACAGTTTATAGAGAACTGAATGCATATTTAGCAAAGCTCAGACTGTTATTTAATTTTGATGGAGATGAAGATAAATAAATATTAGACCTATTAGATAAGATAAAAAATAATATTTCTGAAAATGATAATTTTTGCGCCTTAAACTTTCAAAATGATATGATGCTATTGACAAAGCATTCTCAAGTTTATTTGAAATTAGAATGGGAACGTGTCAAGTACGAAATTCGTGGAGAAAAAGACCCATCAGATGAAGAATTACTAAAGCAGGAATTATCCAATTTGAAAGAAAAATACTATAAAAAATATTTGAAACATGAAAATGGAAATCAGAATGGATGATGAAAGTGAGAAATAGCATAAAGTCAGGGACATAATAAAACCAATGGGCAACCTGCGCAGGAACAATTTTAACACTGGGCGGCTTGCTGCTCTCTCAAAAAAATCAATTCAAGAAATGAGGTTAATACAATGAATTTACAAAATGAAAAATGCGTTATGGTAATCGATGAAAACCTTCCCCTTGGCCTTATTGCTAATACTGCCGCTATCATGGGAATTACTCTTGGAAAAGAAATGCCGGAAGTTGTAGGTAGAAACGTAATGGATCAGGACGGATATCTCCATCCTGGAATCATAGAATTCCCAGTTCCCATTTTAAAGGCAGATCCTGCTGCCATTAAAGATATCCGCGAAAAACTTTACGAAGCTGAATTCCAGGACTTATACGTTGTGGACTTCTCTGACCTGGCGCAGGGCTGTAAAACATATGATGAATTTATTGAAAAAATGTCCGTTACCTCTCAGGAAACACTGTTATACTACGGGATTGGAATCTGCGAGCCGAAAAAGAAGGTAAATAAACTTACCGGCAGTCTTTCACTTTTACGGTAGATTATCTGTCTACTAAAAAAAGTCTTTTCATACTCAAAATTTCATATTCTCAGAACTTATGCTGTAGTATAATGAGCCTATACTATCATTAATTACGAGGGAGGATCTGAAACCGAAATTCCAGATATTTTAAGCAGCAGGCCACTAATGGGCCTGCTGGCAGCATTTTATATCAAATCGTTTTGCGATTCACACTCCGAACTCCATACATAGCACATTTTTCGCTACATTTTACGGATATCCAGCCTTTCCAGTATTGCCGTCTCTATTTGTCACGAATCATACTCCTTACACTTCGAAATACATCATCATGGCTTAATCTTTCTTCTGTGGTTTCTGCTATTCTATCTGCTTCATCCAATTTTATCTCCACATCATCAACAGACTTTCCGGTCTCCGGAAATCTATTTTTCAAGTTCGAAATATGTCTGTTTGGAATCATTATAATCACTTCTTTCTTTTTTATTCTGATCTTACCATAATAATAAGCTGTATATAGATAGATTTCCACAGCTATTCCCGCTGTTCCTTCAGGCACTCCGCCGCATCCACCTTCCGTGTCTTTCGCTGCACGAAATACATTGACGCCAGATAGCTACCTGCTGTCAGTACTGCAGCCAGAATACAGCTCTCAAGCTCAAGATACGGGCTGACCAGCATCCCCATCATATCGGCAAACATCCGGAAGAACAGCCCGCAGAATGCATACGCCACGGGAATGCTCAGGAGGATTCCAAGGGGAAGGAAGACGTGATTACTGCCAAGTACGATGCGTCCGATCTTACGGTCCTGATACCCCAGCACTTTCAGCATGGAGATATTTCTGCGGTTCTCTGATACCAGCATATTGACTGCTACATAGACAGATGCGATACAGATCACGATTCCCAGTCCCACCATAGTATCGATCATATAGCTGGTCTGGTCAATGATCGTATCCACCTGCTCTTCAAGATCAGATTTTCTGCTTTCGCTCTCTACTATATTTTCCGGAATATCCAGTTTTTCTTCGCTTATGATCATATTCCCAGCATTTTTGTCCACCCCAGTCATCTCAGCAGCATTTGCCCGGGAGGTATAAATGATCTGCGCAGTATCATTCTCCACAATTCCGCTGATCCTGATATGGATCTGTTCCAGAGACTGCGGATTATATAATGTCACCCGGTCACCGTTTTCCCACCTGCACAGATATGCAGCAAGGCTTGTAATATAATATCCGTCCTTTGTACTGATCTTCTGTCCTTCCTTATCTGTCAGGTTTAAAAGAGACTGTTCATTGTCCGTTCCCATCACGGTCAGCGTGTCTCCCTTCTCATCCTCCACAGGCGCTGCCAGTAGCAGCTCTCCGCCGTATGGATTCTCATACAGAAGTTCACCTAAAACGTACTGATATTCGTATTCTCCGGCCGATGTCTGTACCGTGTCCGCCGTATGCCTCGCCGAGTCATAAATGGAGAATCCTGTCAGCATGATAAAGCTGCCCAGAAAAACTCCCAGAAAAACGACAAAGCTTCTCGCCGGACTTCCGATCAATGAGCGGACAGCGAATTTGATGCGAAAAGACAGCTTTCTCCCGGCAAGGACCCGGCGCAGTTTCCGTCTGCCTTCGTCCCCACTTCCGTTTAAAAGCAGCACTGTATTCTGTCTCAGCAGACGTCTTACCGAAAGCAGCGCCGCAAGAACATACATGACAGTAGGAATTACGATTCCTAAAACAGCCGCATACCAGCTCAGGCTGCAGGAGATACGCATTGGTTCATAGTCGGTAAGCCCCAGTTCCCCGTATGGCTGAGCAGCAACTGCCGTGACCACTGAAGTCAGGACGCCGCCGATGATGCCGGGAATGGCTGCAAATCCGGCATAATGACGGGCTAACTGTGTTCTGGTGTACCCCATAGCAGAAAGCGTTCCGATCATCTGCTGCTCTGTCTTTACCTTTCTGCTGATAATGATACAGATCAGCGCCACCGCCACAAGAGGCAGGATGCACAGGAGCATCCACGACATGATCAGAAACATCTCCGCCTGTGAGCGTACCATTACAATCCGCTGGTTTTCTTCCGCTGAAGTATAGCTGTGCATATGATATTTCTCATTGACTGCCTTTCGGAAAGCCTTCTCGTCATTTCCGCTGTATCTGTCGTTATCTCCGCTGTATCGAACCAGATACTGGCAGTTCGGCTCTCCAAGTTCTGCAAAGTCTTCCTCACTCATATATGCAAGGAAAAAGGTAGAGATATTCTTATACGAGTCGTCCTCATTTTCCAGCATGTACAAATAGTCCGGCCGCTGGAAGAAACCGGTCACCGTGTAGTCTTCTTCTCCAATCCTGATCTGATCTCCTGTAGAAATATCCATATTGACGGCATAGCCTTCGGACAGAATTACCTCGCCTTTTTCATCTGCATCCTCTCCTTCTGTCACATCGTAAAGATCCACTTCCCGTGTCTTTTGGAATATCCGTGCAGTGGTTCCGTCGGTATCAATATTTATATAAGACTGTGCTTCCAAAGTGACTCCATACTCTTCTTCCATATCCTCAATATCCGATTCCGAAATCGGGATATAGGTCGTAAAATGAGCATCCTCCAGCTTCTGTTTCTCAAAAAATTCATCTGCAAAATCCAGAATTGCATTTCCCGCGATGTGAAACAGGAAAAACAGAAAGAGCGCCGCCATGGTCAGTACGGTGGAGGCTGTATAAAACGACAAATTCTGCCGGATATTCCGGATGTATCTTCTCCTCAGCTTCATTCTGCTCCTCCTTTACAGCTCCAGCTCTTCCGCCGGAATCTTCTTTTCATTGAATACGCTCTTCTCAACTCTGCCGTCCCGGATCCAGATAATCTGATCTGCCATTTTCGCGATTGCTTCATTATGGGTAATGATCACGACTGTGGTACCGTACTGCCGGTTCATCTTCTCCACGAACTGCAGGACATTTTTCGAGGAACGGGTATCTAGGGCACCGGTCAGCTCATCACAGAGCAGCAGCTTGGGATTTTTGATCATAGCCCTTGCAATGGCCGCCCTCTGCTGCTGGCCGCCGGAAAGCTCCCGTGGGAAACGTCTGCGGTACGGCTCCAGTTCAAGTGCTCCCAGCACCTCGCTCAGATCAAGAGGAGATTCTGAGATATCTGAGACCACCTCGATATTCTCCTCAACTGTCAGGTCCGGGATCAGATTATAGAACTGAAAGACAAATCCCGCCTCTTCTTTTCTGTACAAGGTCCGTTCCTTTGGCGTCAGGCCGATCAGACTTCTTCCCTCTATAGTCAAGTCTCCGGCATCCAGCGTATCCAGCCCTCCCAGCATGTTCAGCATCGTACTTTTCCCAGAGCCGGAAGGGCCGAGGATCACACAGATCTCTCCTTTCCCTATGACAAGATCCGCATGATCCAGCGCATAGACTGCTGCCTCTCCTTCTCCGTATTTTTTTACCGCATCTTTTAAACAGATAAACATATCTTCTCCTTTCCTTAAATAACATTGTTACTTAATTGTTATTTAAAAAGGACCCAAAGGTCCTTTCTTATCATTTATCTCTCTTTTGCTATATCTGTTAAACTTCCTTTGCGCAGCAGTGCATAGAATCCGCCCCGCATAAAACGTACCATATTTCTCGCCTGCATCTCTGCCTCCCTTTCTTCTGTCTCATGCTCGATCAGATAGAAGACCATATCAACCTGTAAATGAGAGAACCAGTGAATTGTATCTGCCGTAAATTCCGGCACTTCCTCATTGCTGCTTTTGTCTCCGATTTCCTCGCCGCTTCCTTCTCCGATTCCTTCCCGGATCAGAGCCGCCACTGCTTTCCCCTGGGCGTCAATCTGCCCGATCAGCCGGTCAAAGAACGCAGCCACCGCCGGATGCTCCCTGTGGCTGAAAAGGATGGAACATACCTGCCTGTTCCGGAAATAATACCGCAGGAGAGCCAGAACTGCATTAACGTCCTCTTCCTCTCCTGCCGGCTCCAGAAGTTTCTGGCAGTCAGATGTCCGCTCTCTCTCATAATGCTCTCCCATGACAGAATCAATATGATCTGTGACCGGCTTTATGACATTTTCAAAGAGATCGTCCTTATCCTTAAAGGAAGCATACAGAGCTCCCGTAGTCACGCCTGCCCGGGTGCAGATCCTCCGGAGGGATGATTTCTCAAACCCGTATTCAGCAAATTCTTCTGTGGCTGCTTTTAAGAGAGCCGCTCTTGTCTCTTCCGGTATGTTTCCTGCTTTTCTTGACATTAGATCACCCCGCTGCAAGCATCATTGTAAATAACATTGTTATTTATTTTATACTGAAACTGTTGCCTATGTCAATACTTCTTAATTGATTTCCGTAGGACCAAATATCGGTGAAATTTTGAAGTCCTATTCCACATATCCGCTTCTGAATCGCCTTTTCTGCCTACTTTTCATCCTATCAATCCGCCCGTTTCCCAGAAGCATACTCGCCCATATGCACATCTAACACCAGTCTTACCGGCTGGACCAACGCATCCTCATATCTGCATTCCCACTGAACATCCGGGCTTATTTTTCCTTCTTTTATTCCGTCAATCTTGTCACCTGACTCAATCGGGCAGTTAGTATCATATATATAAGAAAGCAGGTTATAAGCATAACTGAATACAGGATTGGGATCCATGCCATGAAAATGGAACTGAACGTCCGGTAAAAAAAGTGTACTCATTCCCAGAGAATCGATCAGCATACTGTCACCACCCAGAATATTGAAATATCGTACATTTACTGCATAATAAATAAATCTTCGATCCGGCGGCATCTGGGAATTCACAATAGACTTCCGGCTGAGCATTTTCCCGGAATTTTCAAAATATACAGCCTTGCATTCCGGATACAATTCCAGCAGTACATCAACGAAATCCACGATCAGTCTGGCTTTTTCCTTATATTCCATCCCGGCCGTCAACATATCCATAGCACATACCCGATACCTGCATTTACTGAAGATTTCTTTACTGTCAGGGCAGTCCCACATCTGAGACATAGCAATATCATCAATCGTAAAATCCTCTGCAGACATACAATCTGTTATCATGAGCTGCGGAGATACATTGGCATCCTTAAATCGAGATACATATTTTTTGATAGCAAAGCCTGCCATACTTTCACTATAAGTGATGCAATCAACATCTTCATACTTTCTTTCCATGGCAGAGAACATCGTGTTCTTTGCAGGCATACTACACTGTTCTTCCATAAATAAATGGATTACCAACACGCTTCCTGGAGGGTTTTCTTTTATTGTGAGATCCTGCTGTAAAATAGTATTCCTGCCATCCGTATGAGTGCGCATCTTATCTGACATAATGTTTCCTCTTATTACACGCAGAGCTGATATAGTCTGCAGACAATAAATGTTGAATCACAACATGATATATTGGCAAAATTGGTTCTGCTGTACTTTTATAAAAGTTCCAGTGCTCTTTTATATAATGGATCTAATTCACAGCCGCAAGTTCCACATTCTTTGTCAGCCTGCTTAATTGCCGATACTAATGTATCATTGTCACCTTTTCCATCTAGCCATTGTTGAGCTGGAACCGCTATCAAATCCCATCCTGACGAAGCAAATTTCTTCATAATAGTTTTTAATTCATCCATAAGACTACTCTCCTTTCAAAATAATCGGATCTCATTTCTTCTTATAAACAGAAGTTTCTATACTATTATCCTGAAAAAATGTATCCATAGAATATTTCCTCATTTCAAAAACTTGAAGGTAATCGCCACCGGAACCAGCAAAATTCAAAATCAGGAGAATGGATAGAAAAAACTTATAGCTTTCCGAACAAAAAATAATAAGTAGGGCAAGAACAACTCCCAAAATAACTACAGGTGCAAGAGCAATAATTATAAATTGGCGTTTACTGAACTTACCATTGCTTCCTACGGATATAGTCGGAAATTTAAGCGAAAGACACAGACGCTCTTTGGAAAAAATCTTCATAAATATCAAATGAACACTTTCGTGAATAATTATATAGCATAAACATCCTAATAAGATCCATTGGCCTTTTAAAATGTTATTTGAAGTCGAATCACTTAAAACGATAATAATGGCACCAACAGAAATAGAAAGAACAAAACTTCCTATAATAAAAAGATTTGCATATTTTGATTTTTGGTAGTCAATAACTCCTATTTTTCTAAAACCATTATCCATAGCTGGTCTCCAAAGATAAATTCCAATCTGTTAATATCATAATTATACCAAATCATCTCTCTACATACTACTCTGAGTTTTCAAGCATTATATCAAATCTTTATTAGTGTCCGAGAACATAATTGCGTGAATTACTCATGCTATATCCTCTATTGTCAACTATACTTGATTCGAACCAAGAAAGGAGCGAATGTATATGAGTACATTATTACAGGTTACAGACATAACCAAAGTTTATAAAAACCAGCCGAAGCCAGGACTTGATCATGTCTCATTTGATGTTGAGCAGGGGGAATTTCTGGGCATCATGGGTGCTTCCGGTTCTGGTAAGACCACCTTGCTGAATGTTCTGTCAACAATTGATGTGCCTACGAGCGGCAATATCATCATGTGGAAAACCCATATTGAAAAACTGGGCCAGAAACAGGCTGCTGATTTTCGAAAAAACAATCTGGGCTTTATCTTTCAGGAATATTTTCTTCTTGACAGCCTGACGGTACGTGAAAATATTGCAGTTCCTCTGACTCTGCTGCACAAGCCAGCAAAGGAAATCGACAAAAAAGTCACAAAACTGGCTGAGCTGTTTGGAATCGGCTCACAATTGAATAAATATCCCAGTGAATTATCTGGAGGCCAGAGACAGCGTGTGGCAGCTGCCCGTGCAATGGTAAAACGTCCTCCTCTGATTTTTGCCGATGAACCGACCGGGGCTTTGGATTCAAGTTCTGCCACCGAACTGCTTACCGCATTGACAGAGGTCAACCAGACATTGAAAACCACGATCCTCATGGTAACACATGATCCATATGCCGCAAGCTATACGGATCGTATCCTTTATTTTAAGGACGGACACATCATAGCTGAGCTGCAACGGCATCATGCAGATCGTCGTAGTTTTTATGAAGCTATCATGCAGGAATCTGCCCGTCAGGATGAAAAACGGTAAATGGGGGTGGGTATATGAAATTGACTGTGATAGCATTAAAGAATTTGAAACGGAACTTCTCATTTTATTCACTGTATCTTTTCTCCGTTTCCTTTGTGCTGATGATATATTTTTGCTTTACCTCTTTTTCCATGAATAAAATTATCATGGAGAAAATTTCTTCGGATGGACGTGTTGAAATGATGTCCAGCGTAGTTGCTGGCTTTATTATAGTGTTTGTTGTTTTTTATATGTTTTATTCAAACAGCTTTTTTATGCGACGCAGAATGAAAGAGTTAGGCATCTACGCACTGCTCGGATACCGCAAATCTGACATGCTGCGTCTGCTGACAATAGAAAATATCTTTGTCTGCCTGGGCGGAATGATCGTCGGTATTTTCGCTGGGAGCTTGCTGCACATAGGCGTAACTGCAGGAATTGTTGCTTTGCTGGGATTGACCATTGACATGCAGGCTATCCCATTTATCAATCCCCAGGCTGTCAGCTCTATTTTCCTTTTTATCCTTGTTGTGCTACTGACCCTTACAATTTCCAATGCAATCCTACTCCTGCGGTCAACGCTTTTGGATTTAGTGCGCCTGGAGAAAAAGGTGGAAAAGCCGGTACATCCGAATATTATACTTTCCATTGCAGGCATCCTCTTTCTCCTCGGGGGCTATTTGCTGGCACTGGATATGGTCCGCGGTGCGCAATCCGTTTGGACGACCATTGGGTTTTCGCCTATCGCGCTGTTAACACTGGTTCTTGTAGTAGTCGGTACGATATTGTTTATTTATTCATTTGTACCGTTCGCGTGCCAGTGTATCAAAAAGCGCCACAAGGTTTTGTATCAGGAAAACACGATTATAGTCGTCCCCAAGTTTATGCACCGTATCCGCTCCAATGCAAAGTCTCTGATCCTTTTGATTCTTTTATCAGCAGGAACACTCTCCGTTTTCGGCGCCACCACACTTTCCGTCTGGTATCCGTATAGGGCTGTAAATCGAATTGTTCCATCTGCGATTGAATACCGGATCGAAGATCAGCAGCAAAGCAAGCAGGCACTTGAAGCACTAGCAAAAGGGATGAAAAACAGTGCATATCAGGCCCAGGAAACCATTCTGCTGAAAATAACAGCCTCATCAGACCATCTTCCAGACGAATACGGTATCAGTGGAGAAGCCGTCCGAACTCCTGGATTTGAATGTATGAGCCTGACGGACTATAACAATTTATTGAACAGCCAGGGAAAGAAAAGCGCAATTTCTGAACTGGATGATGCAGATTGCATTTTGGTAAAATACAGGCCAGATCCAGAAAACTCCGACCTCGGTGCTGTATATCACCTGAATATTGGCGATAACAAAACAATGGAAGTAACTGTAGTCCAGACGACACTGGATAATCCGATAGGATTTGCAAACAGTGTTGCCACACTGATCGTTTCTGATCAGCTCTATCAGACAATAGCAAGCGGACAGCCGGATCAAATCACGGTTGTAAGCATAAATGGTGGAAATACCCGCTCCGACGGAACGGCTTATACAATTTTAAAAGACGCTATGCCTGACAATATGTACCTTGCGAGCGCATGGCAACGGCAGACCGACATCATTCAACTGAATAGTTCCACCTATCTGCTGATCGCATTTGCTACAATTATCTTTCTGATCGCCACCGGCAGCATACTCTACTTTCAGAATCTGTCTGCCATTACTTATGACCGGGATGATTACGACATCCTGCAGCGCATGGGTTATAACAGGAGTATGATAGAACGCTGTGTCCGCCGTCAGATCCAGATTTACTTTATTATTCCATATGTGATGGGAATGCTGCACAGTATCTTCGCCATTATTTGTTATAAATCAGCTTTAATGGATGATGTACTGGGCCAGGCAAGTGAGATTGTACTGCCAGTCCTCCTAGCTGTAGGAATTTTCACGATTATTTACTTTACGTACTATCAGGTAACAAAATACTCCTGCTATAGGGCGGCGATGAACTAATGCTGACACAGACGGAAGGCTTCAGATCGAAGCCGGCTATCTGTAGCTGCTAATGAATTTATCTTTCTTGCAGATATAAGAGGAGTTAAGTAAAATAGATTGAGACAGGAGGTGCTGCTATGAAACAAAAGTATATGATAAGACAAGGACTGATGATATTCAATCAGCTGCTATTGCTCGTACTTCTATGCATACTGAATGTCTTAGGGGCTGCTATTCATGCAGAAAATATCGTTCATATCATACTTCTGACATTACTGTTTTGGGATGGCTACTACATCTCCAGTAAAAATGTGAAAGGGAATCCCGTCCTGTCTCAATTTGTACTTCTCCTGCTCTTATTTGGGTGGTATTTTGGTCTGTCCCTGTTTAGCTCATACGCGCCTGCAGATACTGCATCCGTTGTCATTCTTCCTGTTTGTTTATATCAATTGGTAAACTTTTCGCAGGTTTTTCTTTTCCAGGGTGCCAATTACAGGGGGAGGAAAGCTTTCCTAACCGGGTTAATTACTCTCTGCCTTGCAGCCATTATCAGCTTTTTTATTGACAAAGATTATTTTTACATCATCTATAATATCCAGTTTTTCGCTTCCTTTATCTGGTGCGCTGTTATATCTGTTGTCCACCGTAAGCGGGTATGGTTTGTATTAAAGAGTCAACGAAAACAGCTACTGTCTTCGCTGGTCTTTGTTCTGCTCCCATTTATCTGTTACATGACAGCCTTTTTGCGAAAAGAAAAATATGTTGAGCAGATGGGGCTATACTTGATCGTCATGCTTGCATTTGCGAGCATCCACAGCATCATTTTTCATGCTTCCCGATACCAGATACCGTTCTTTTCATTGAGCCGGGAAACTGTTGGCGTTTTAATTTCACTATGCCTGATCAGTTTCTCACTGATTGCCTGGCTTTTTGATTTGCCCCTTTTGACAGTAATCACGTTGACTTACTTGATCGTATTCTGGGCACTAATTTATCAACTGCTTCTATTCTGGAGAGCTGACAAACTGGAAGCCAGCAAACAAGCGACTGTTCCTACGTTTTATGAATACACAGTATCGCAGCTTAAACATGAAGAAGAATTGCGGAAAGAGTTCACAAATTATCTGCATGATGATATTTTACAGGATCTTCTTTCCATGAAGAATCTGGTGCGGAAAGCCGGGCAGGTCAAAATTCAACATCTGCTGGAAGACACACTGCGGAAGCTCACATCTTCCATCCGTTCCCAGATGCAGGCATACCATCCTAAATTACTAAAGAACCTAACCTTCAAAGAGAATATCCAAAGTGTCCTGGACTCTATTCCCAATGATAATGAAACCATTATCGCGTTGGATTGTAGAGACGATATTTTTCTGGTAGAGCCCTACACAATGCTGGTCTGCCGAATTACAAGAGAACTGGTTGTAAATGCCCTCAAACACTCCCATGCCACAAGGATTGATGTAAAACTGCAACAGAAATATGATATCATTGCTTTGCAAGTATCAGACAATGGCAACGGGTTTTCACCGGCTTCAGACGACCACTTCCTGCATCATGGTCTTGCATCGATTCAGGAACAGATATCCTTTTTAAATGGCCGGATAACAATAAAGCCAAATCCAGAGGGTGGAACAAAGATCCGCATCTTAATCCCAATGAAAGGAGAAGAATCCTATGCGAGTTTTGTTAGTCGATGACCATTCACTTTTTGCTCAGAGTCTGGCGATCGTACTGTCGGACTTTCCCGAAATCCAACACTTTTCAACCATCAAATCTATTGATGAAATGGAAACAACTATTGAAAAGGATAATCCAGATATTATTTTAATGGATATAAATCTTGGGAAAATGTCTGATGAAGACGGATTAATTCTTGCCCAGAATCTTTTACAGATGTTTCCTGACCAGAAGATCGTGATTTTATCTGGTTATGATCTTCCCGTTTACCGCAAAGAAGCTAAAAAGCTGGGAGCGAAAGGTTTTATCAACAAGGAGGTCGCACCGGAGGAACTCCTGCACATTCTGGACGCCATAAACAATGGCTCCACATACTTCGAAAATACCGGCAGCTTTGTCGAAGAACTAACAGAGACTGAAAAGCAGGTACTGCGTATGCTTGCCGGCGGTATCAAAAGAAAAGAGATAGCTGAACAGCTTTTTATGAGTGAACGGACCGTTTCCAATCATTTACAGCATATATTTGAGAAACTAGAAGTTTCTTCAGCGGTAGAGGCAGTCACGAAATCGATCAAGTTAGGGTATCTACCACCCCAGTAATTTCCTTCAGCGCAAATCGGCCTGCAGATGCAGGCCGATAAACAATCTCCACTCTTCAGAGTCCCTTTTTCTCATATTATCTCATAGATACGTAGTTATTAAGCATTCTTGTTCAGACCTTTCAGAATAAATATTGACAGAACACCACAAGTCAACAACACTGCAATACCTATCAGAACCTGAACTGCATTTCCATCATAATATCCTGAAAGATTGAAAACAGCCGTCATAGGATACTGTTTTTAGCTGAACCGACATACTCGCAAATAATCCGGCGAATGAATAGATTTCGGCGAATACCAGCGCCAGCCAGTATCCCTTTTTCATCCGAGCCACTAAAGCGATAATCGGAGATATAGCAAAAAACACACCGATCCCATCCAAAAAAAACGTTTTCAGGTTGCCCAAGACAAGCCCAATAGACAGTGCTTCAAAATGTAAAACAGTCTCAACGAAAAAGGTAATGACAAAAAGCAAAAGATAGATCAGAACACTGAACACAAAGGCAAGCACCATTTTGGTGAGCGTCAGCTTCACTTCATCCACGGGAATGAGTCGCAGGGATTTTAGGGTGTCCTCCTGTTCCTCCCGGCAGATCATATAACTGCCCAGCAGGGCAATGACCGCAGGCAGCACATAAAAGGTGGCAAGGGATTGGG
>ERZ1090861.467-NODE-467-length-24651-cov-22.797325_pt1 | contig 24651 bp, 22 predicted proteins | sample MGYA00478482_ERZ1090861 | MGnify/ENA primary metagenome ERZ1090861 (study PRJEB33644, sample SAMEA5815744) | chicken gut metagenome | biome: Chicken; feature: Gastrointestinal Tract; material: Caecum | place: Ireland | collected 2019-01-01 | study: A study of the... | reverse complement strand
ATAGTGACGGCAAGTGCGAGACAGACTTTTTTAAATATGCTATAGTGTGGGTGTAGAATGCAAAAATAGACAAATTTTGTATAAAACTAGCAGTGTTTAAAAAAACTAAAGAAAAACTCAAGATTAAAAGGAGAGTAAGGTAAAATGAGTTTAAAAGTAAAACTAATTTCAGTGATTTCACTACTTGTGCTTATGCTAGGTGTTCTAATCGTAGGCGTGTATGCAGCAACACAGACGATAAATCTTAGGGGAAGTGTGGAGTTTGATATTGGCGACACTTCATTATATGTGAGAGATATTCGTATTCAAACTGAAACGACAGGGCAGGCTGCAACAATAGAAAACTTTATGCCAGGCTATGTAAATCAGTCAATAGAACTTAACTTAGACACAGTTTATTCAAACAGCGGCTCAGTCAACATTTACTTTGACTTTGTAAATACCACGTCAACGATTTATCAAGCTACTGCAACAGGTGGAAGCGGGGTTGTATTATCAACAAGTGGAGTTATCAATGGCTCAGAAGTTCCAATTTCAGAAGTTACAGCAGCAGATCTCAGGCACAATAACCTTAACAATACAGTTTACAGATGGCACAGCAGGTAATGTTGATTTAGATGGAATAAAAATCTCATTAGAAGAATTGAACTTGCCAGAAGGTTCAGTATCATACGTTTCTTCAGTATCATCAAGCGGAGCAACAACAGATACATATAGCGAGCTAATAGGTGGAGTGACAATAGACGGCTCAGTAGATTTATCAAATATAACCTTTAACACAGGTGAAACAACCTTAACAATTTCAATGACATCACTAAATGCAAATTATATCAAAAACAAGGTATCATGGGTAAATACAAGCAACGTGACAATCAGCTCAACAAGTCTATATTTGCCAAAGAATGAAAGCGGAGAGCTTACAAGTGGTGAAAGCAAAGACTTAACAATCTATGAAAACAACAATACAGGCTCACCAACCACAATCTCGGGCTTAGAAGTAGGGTTTGAAGATATGGGAGAATATTTACTTCAAGTAACAGCCGAAGGTGAAACAAGTGATTACACTGGTGAAGGCTATTGGTATGTAGAAATGGGGACGTATTCAACCACTTCAAATAATTCCGAAGGCAAACGAGAAAGTGAATATCTACGTTGGAGATATTTCTCAGATACAACGTCACACTATGAGTTTGATAGAAACGCTCGTCCAACAGGCGAAGGCTACTTTATCTTAGAAACATATACAAGTGCATTTAATAGCACAGAAGTGAATGGAATAAGAGTATCATGGAATAATGATTATACCTATAGGAGTGGCACTGATGCAACTCATAATTATAATGGCTGGACAAATATAGACGCAAATGATTATTCAACAAGTAATATTAGACAATATATTAATAGTGAAGATCTTGTAAGTAAGAGCTATACTAGCACATCATCAGATGCAGGAACAATATACTCACCATCGACAGACCTAGAGACACAATCAAATATGTTTATAGATCTACATATAGATCCAGACAATGATTTTGTATACTCTCAAATAATAGGTAGGTCATTAGGAGAGCTATATACTGATATGAATGCATCAACAAGCGGGGGCTCAGTAGAATTTCCAGACTTGAGCAGTGCAGATGAAGGTTATCGATATCAAGAAACCGACACAGACAAATTCTGGCTCTTATCATATTATGAAGCCTACACTTTATTGAGCGGGAATGCTACAATAGACATTGATAGTGATAGAGAGTGGGGATTGGAGTATGCACTTCGCACTCCGGAAAATGTGAGTGTCGCTAAAAAAGTAATTTCGGGAGGAGCCCTAGAACATCATGCTCATGGTGGGCATGGCGGTGGCGTGGGCTATTCATACGAAGTCCATCTTGACGATAGTGCCGCCCGTGCAGCTTTCAAATTTTCAGTAGATGAGCTTTGATACTTTAAAAAACTTGAAGAAAATTTGAAATCGTCTTTCTCCTAAAACTCACAGACTACTAGCATGGTTAGACTTATAGATATTTAATAAAGCATGTCTTTTAATTAAGGCATGCTTTTGTATTTTTATGCTAAATTATCTGAAGATGGAGTGAGAAAAGCTGAGTTAATAATATAGTTTAAGCAAACTTAGCTTTTCAAGTAAAATGTCGGGGCTCTATTGCAACCTTGTTCAACTTTATTCTGGGCTTTTATATTGCGTCGGTCCGTTCGTTGCCAGGGTTGTGTAATTTTTTTAGGTTTTTATATTGACGTCGGTCTGTTCGTTGCAACGTAGACGCATGATGCGGTAGAAGATTTTTGCCATTTGCTCGGGAGTCTCTTTCATGCCGTTTTTCAGCCAGCACATTTCAAGGTTGAAAAGCTCGCCGATAAACATTTCGTTTGAGTATAGGTGGATACGGCTTTGACTAGAGCCTTCGTATAGGCTATAGTAGGCTTTATGATAACAACGATACAGAAGCGGCTCTAGGTTTCTATCTAAAAACAACTTTATATACTTTGAAAACTTTTGAAAGTTTTGCAGGGTGGTTATCATAATGTTTGTGATATGAAAGTTGAGTGCTCTTTTTGATTTTATATCTTCAACGGTCTCGACAAACTTATCAAGCACAAACTTTTCAACAACGTCTTCTTTATCAGTGAAGTTGCGATAAAAGCCCATGCGGCTGACGCCTGCCTTATTGATTATATCTGTGATGGTTATCTTATCAAAGTCGTGTTTTTCCATAAGAGAAAAGAGTGCGCTTGTGATGCATTCTTTGACAAACAGATTGGACTTATTGTGCTTTTTATTTAACTGATACATTTTTTCACCTTTTATCACAGTTTGATAATTTTTAAAAATATTTCTTTGATAAGAGTTATATATTTTTTATAATGAAAACTGTTACAAGTGTAACACATTAGTTTTTTATTGTAAAGAAAAATTTTTAGGTGGAGATAGAAATATGATTAAATTAGTTATAGACAGCACGTCTGAGATAGGAGTGGAAGAAGCAAAGGATTTAGGGTTGACACTTATTCCCATGAAGGTTATATTTGACGACGAAGAGTATCTTGTAGGGGTCAATTTGACGAATGAAGAGTTTTATCAAAAGCTAGCCGAATCAAAGAACCTGCCTAAAACCACGCAGATAAATTTTACAGAATATGTTGACGCCGTCAGGCCAATTCTTGACGCGGGCGACCAAGTTTTTGCAATGTGTCTGTCAAGTGAGCTTTCTGGTTCTTTTAACAACTTAAAGATGGCACAGTCAGAGCTTGGCAGTGATAATTTTGAAATTTTTGACACCTTATCTGTGACCTTTGCCTATAAGGCGCTTGTTTTGGAAGCTATGAAACTTATTAAAAGCGGAGTTACCCTTGCAGAACTTAAAAGCGAAATGGAAAGGTTGAGAGCAAAGCTTAGGCTGTATGCAATAATTGACAACGTTAAGTATCTTATCAAAGGCGGCAGGCTTTCGCAGGGCAAAGGGCTTATGGCGACCGCACTTAAAATCAAGCCTATTGTAGCCATTGAGAACGGAAAGGTTGAAGTGATAGGCAAGGCGGTTGGTTTTAACATTGCACTGAAATCTTTTTGCAAGCTTATCAAAAACGTTGACCTATCAAGAACTATGTTTTCTGGGCATGCGGAAGCTATAGATAAAGCTCAAAAGATGATTGAGACTATAAAGGACACCTTAGGGCTTAATTTTGACAAGCTTTGCGAGATAGGTGCGGTTATTGGAACGCATGCTGGTCCTGGCACTGTTGGCGTTGTGTATTTTGAAAAGTAAGTGATTTATGGGAAGTAATAGTCATAATAACAACTTAAAAATTTTAAATTTATTTTGTTATTTGTGAGTTTTTTGTTAAATTAGAGATTATGGAAAGTCAAGAAATTTTAGAGATAATTGAAAAACAGAGAAAATTTCATCGTTCAGGACAGATGAGAACGTTTAGCGAGAGAAGAAAGGCACTAAAAAGGCTATATAAAAATATCAAATTAAAAGAAAAAGACATCTATGCGGCGCTCAAGAAAGACTTAAATAAGAGCGAAGTTGAGAGCTATATGTCTGAGATAGGGCTGAGCTTAAGCGAGATAAGGTTTATGCTTAGGCATGGGCGAAAGTATAGCAGAAAAAAGAGAGTGAGAACGCCGATTGCACATTTTCCTGCAAGGAGCTATAAAATTCCATGCCCTTATGGGTGCGTCTTGGTGATTAGCCCTTGGAACTATCCATTTATGCTCTCTATAGAGCCTATTGTCGATGCGGTGGCGGCTGGCAACAGTGTTATTTTGAAGCCAAGTGAAATCTCGCCGAGTGTTAGTCAGGTGTTAAAGGACCTTATTGAAATGACCTTTGAACGCGGACATGTTGACGTTGTGCTTGGCGGCAAAGAAGAATGTAGTTTCTTGCTCGATCAAGATTTTGACTATATTTTCTTCACGGGAAGCACGCGTGTTGGCAAGATTGTTATGCAAAAGGCTGCGGAAAACTTTACCCCTGTGACGCTTGAACTTGGTGGAAAGTGTCCTTGTGTGGTTGACAGGAGTGCGGATTTAAAGCTAAGTGCAAGGCGTATCGTCTTTGGCAAATTTTTGAATGCTGGGCAAACCTGCGTTGCACCAGACTATGTGTATTGCGACAAAATGGTTAAAGATAAGCTTATCGAAGAGATAAAGGCTGAGATTGTAAGGCAATATGGCAAAGAGCCTTTAAAAAATAGAGATTACCCAAGACTTGTCAACAAAAAGCAGTTTGACGTGATGAAGGGTTTTGTTAAAGACAACCTTATTTGCGGCGGCAGGTTTGACGAGAGTAGTTTAAAGATTGAGCCAACTTTATTAGAGTCTGATTTTGACAGTGAATCCATGCAAGATGAAATCTTTGGACCTATTTTGCCAATCGTTACATTTGATAACATTGACGAAGCGATAGAGAAAATAAATTCATATCCAAAACCACTTGCACTATATGTTTTTTCAAAGAGTAAAAGGGTGCAAAAAAGGTTTTTGAGTGAGTGCGATTTTGGTGGCGGCTGCGTGAATGACACCATAATCCATATTGCAGGTTCAAGGCTTGGCTTTGGTGGTCTTAAACAAAGCGGCATGGGTGCGTATCATGGCAAAACAGGGTTTGACACTTTCACGCACTATAAGAGCATTGTTAAACGTGGCACTCTAGACCTTCCTATGAGATATCAACCTTATAGCAAATTAAAGTATAAAATAATAAAAATGTTTTTAAAATAAAAAATATAAAAAATAAATTAAAACATTAAAAAATAAACAAATATATCTAGATTTAAATGAAATAATAAAAATTTATAAGAAATTAAATTAATTTTTTACGGAGAAAAAATGAAAAAGAATATATTTATTGTAAATATGGCACTGCTTCTTGTGCTGCTTGCACTAGACGTGGCATACATAGTTGTTGGCACGCTTGCATTGAAGGCATGTGCAAGTGCGGTGTTTGTGATTATAGGCATTGTCAACTTGATTTATGCAATTTTAAATAAAGCCGATTTAAAATTTCCGATTATCATGATGATAGGGCTTGTTTTTGCTATGCTTGGCGATATAATTTTAAACATACATTTCATAGCAGGGGCAGCACTCTTTGGAGTTGGGCACGTGTTCTTCCTTATTGCTTACAACTTTTTGAACAAGTTTTCTTGGAAAGATATCGTGTGCTCTCTTGTGATATTTATTCCGTCAATGCTGTTTATCGTGCTTGCACCTATATTTGATTTTAATGGCATAGTTATGGAGATTGTCGCAGTAGTTTATGCCTTTATTATTTCCTTTATGGTGGGCAAGGCAATATCAAACTTAATTCAAAAAAGAAGTCTTATAAACATAATCATAACTATTGGAAGTGTGCTTTTCTTCCTTTCAGACTTGATGCTTTTGCTTGGCAACTTCGCGTCACTTCCAGTTGTGGGAATTATCTGCCTTGTGCTTTACTACCCAGCTGAGTTTTTGCTTGCCTTCTCGCTTTTTGTCTATGGGGAGAAGAAAATAGAAAATAGCCTTTAAATGCAGATTAATTCCTAAATGAAGATAAATAATTTAATTTCCCTTTAAAGAAAAACAAAATCGCCTTTAAATAAAAAGTCTACAGAACTTTTATGTGGGGCGGTTTTTTATTTAGATATTTGTGTTTCTTAAAAAATTGTTTTATTTAATTTTTCAGATTTTAAAGTGTTTTTGGGCTAAACTAAGTTTGTTTTATTGAAAATTTTAATTGCAATAAGCATATCTTTTAATATCATTTTACTTTTATAAAAATTTTTGTTATTCTTTATATATAAGGAGAAAAAATGTTTATTGCAATTTCTGGGGCATCAGGGAGCGGCAAAAGCACTGTGATGCTGGAGCTTATGAAAAAGCGGAAGAACCTTTTTATGTTGCAGCGTGCTTCGGCAACGACAAGGGAAAAACGCGGAGAAGACAGCACCTATCAAACCTATGTTTATATGACAGACGAAGAGTTTGAAAAGGGTATTAAAGATGATATCTTTATAGAACACGAGTCTGTGCATGGGCATTACTATGGAACGTTGAAGCAGGCATTTATACTGCCGGTGCAAAACAAAGAAAATGACTATATCAAAGATATAGACGTTAAGGGCATGCTGAATGTGCGAAAGTATCTTGAAGGCAAAGTGCCTATGATTTCAATCTTCTTGGAAGTGCCGGATGAAGAACTTGCAAGGCGTCTTTTGGCACGTGGGGAGAGCGAAGAGCGAATAAAAGTTAGGCTTGCACGCAGAGAGCTTGAGAGAAGCTATAAAAAACACTTTGATTTAGTTATTGAAAATATTGACCTTGAAAAGACCGTGCAAGAGATAAGTGATTTTATTGACAGAAAAAGGCAAGAAAAATAAATTAAAAATAAATGTGTTTTAAACTTTTTTATTTTTATATAACATTTTAAAAAAAATATTTTTAATTAGTTTTTTCAATATATTTTTTAAATTTTATATTTTTTTATTAATCTTTTTAAGATTTTTAATATAATTTTTAATTTTTTGACTTTTTTAGGTTTTTATTATTTAATTTTTATATTTTTTTAATATTTTTATTTAGGGTGAAAAAATGAGAAATATTTTATTAGTTCCAAATCCAAAAAGGAAAAAACATTTGCAGGTGCTTGCGGTTTTAGGGGTGCTGTTTGTTTTGCTGGTGGTATTTTTAGTGTTTGCTGTGCTGAATTATTTTGGCAATGATATCAGCCTTGTGTCAGAAATTCGTGGCATGGTGGAGAAGGTGGAACAGAATGACGATGACCGATATCTTATCACGCTTGAAAATGGAGATGAGTATTGTCTCGACTGGGCTGTTTCAAACCATGTGGATGAAAATAAAATCCAAAGCATTGTAGGGCGAGAAGCGGTGCTTTATTTGTATGATTACTCAAACGCGTTCGACATAATTGGGTTTTCTACAAGTGCTTATTCTATTGATAAGGTCACGGGCTATAACTATTTGCTTGATGACGATAGAGCCGCATGCATTGCAGTTGGGGTTTTTACGGGTGCGATGCTTATTGCCTTTATTGTTGAAATTGTGATATTTTCAAAAGTTAAAAAACAGGTGCGGGGTGACGTTTTTAAGCTTATGAATGAAACAACAAAGGGCATTGTTACAACGTCGCCATTTAGGAAAAAAATGATGCAGTTTATGTGTATACCACTGGTGCTTGCACTTTTTCTTCTTATTCCACTTTTCACCTATATAGGGATAAACCTAACGGTAACCTTTGTCTGCTTAGGGGTGTTTTTAGCCTGCGTTATAGGACTTATAATAGCACTTATTATCATGCTGCCTAATATTCAAAAGCGAGAGTTTGAACTTTATTCGGGCTTGCTTGACGGGCTTGAAAATCTGCCGGAGAAGGAGTATAGCGATATTGTTATGGACGTTGGCAACATGTTTTCTTTTAAATTAACAGAAGAAGGGCTTTTGTATAACAAAATAAATGAAGTGGACTTTATTATAAACAATTTTTATCAAGATTTGTCAAGTGAAGACAAAGAAGCGATAAGGGCAGAGCTTATGTCTGAGCTTCAAGAACTGCCACCCGATGGAAGAAATAAGCATGGAATAGATTATACTGAGGGCAGCGAACTTGAGGACGGCGCACTTTTAAAGTATGACGAGCTTAACCTTGACACCAAGGTTTGTTTTAGAACGATGAACCTTCCTATTGCAATTTTTATCACGTCAAATTTAAGTGAAGAGCAATTCCCTAGCATGAGAAATGATATATTCTTAGAGCTTAGCGAGGACTTATACTATTATCTAAAGAAATTCAATATTCATGTAAGTGGGCTTGAAAAGGTCTTGAAAAACAAGATGGAATATATGAAAAAATATTGCGGAAGTGTGTATAAAGGCGACAGGAACACCTATGTTGAAATAACTGACGATGGCGAAAAAGTGCTTTTTGAAGATAAAAAGAGCAAAAAATTAAGCAAAAATAGGAAATAATTTTAAAAATATAAATAAAGACAAAAAATCTTGTTGGAAACTGATCTGCACCCCAAACTTGACAAGATTTTTTATTTTTTGCTTCTTTTCGACAAATTTGTGTTTACGAAAGAGCTTTCTTTCACTTTATAATTTTGTTATGGAGTTGAAATGAAAAGTAAGCTTTATTTTGTCTTAATGTTTTTGGTTTTCACAGCGTTATTCTTTGTGCTAGCAAGGGCTAGCATCTATAGCGAAATATTGCCTTTTGCTTTTCCTATGCTCTTTGCTCTTGCATGGGCAAATCAAAAGGTGTGGCTGCTTGCGCCTGCCTATTTTATTGGTTACATAATAAACTATCACTCATTTCAAGATTTTATTATTGTTTTGACGACAATTTTGCTGCTTGTGCTGCCATACTATATACATGTTGTAATCAAAAAACCTATGAAAAAATATGAGCTTTTCTTATATGCTTTCTTCTCGCAAACCGCCTATGTGGTGTTTGGAGTGCTTGGCGGCGGAAACCCTATTTTTATAGCTTGTTCGGTGGTTATTGGGCTTCTGTTCCTGCTTGCATGCATAACAATATTTGAACCTATAATAATACGTGGCTTTACATATAAGCTGACGGTCACCGAGATTGTTTGCGGGGCGGTTATATTGCTAGCTCTGTCTGCAGGGCTTACAAATTGCGATATCTACGGCTTTTCTCTTCTCAAGCTTTTTGTAAGCTTTCTGCTGCTTGTGATTTCTTTTGCGTCAAATGTGTCTTATGTTATGGTATTTGCGGCGGTTATGGGAGTTGGAAGCATGCTTCCAAACAACAATGCCATATTCTTTGCACCTTTTATGATTTGGGCACTTTCTGTTATCATTTTTAGAACGCAAAACAAGATTTTTCCGGCACTTTCTCTTATTTTAAGTGAATTTTTGATAGGTTTCTATTTCAACCTATATTATAGCTTTGGAGTGCTTGACTTTATTCCTGTTATAATCAGCGGTGTGGTTTTTGCAGTCATTCCACGCAAGTATTTTAAAGAGCTTTCTGTTATTCTTGCTGGCAGGAGTGACCGCATGGCTATCAAAAATGTGGTCAATAGGAACAGAGAGATTTTAGAGCGGCGGCTTAACAACCTTGCAGAAGTCTTTTGTGATATGAATGAAGTGTTTAAGAAGCTTATCAAACGTGAGCTAACAGAGGACCAAGTTAAAGATATGCTATATGAAGAGATAAAAGATAGCATATGTAAAGGTTGCAGCGAGCAGAAACATTGCCATAGAACTTTTGGAGAGGACACAAAGAAGATTTTTAAAGAGCTTATCACGATAGCTTTTGAAAGGGGAAAGGTGACCATACTTGACTTTCCAAGTTATCTTTCTTCAAGGTGCGGGCGAATAAATCACCTTATAAATGAAATCAACACGTTGACAAGTCAGTATAAGTCTTATTCAAAGCTTGTTGGCAATGTGGACACAAGTAAGCTTTTGATTTCAGACCAACTTAGTGGTATCTCTGGAATTATGAAAACACTTGCTGGTGAAGTTGACACTATGGTGTCTTTCGACTCCACTCGGGAGCGAAAACTTATCGACGAGCTTGCCATGAACAACGTGATTTGCACTGATGCGGTGGTCTATGAAAAAGGCTCGCGAACAACTCTTGCGTCATTGGTTGTTCGGGAAGAAGACACAAATAAACTTAAACTTCAACAGGTGGTGTCTAAGATTTGCGGCGGCAAAATGGTTGTGCAAGACGTCTATCCAACAGAGAAGGCAGGGCTTGTGAACGTCAACTTAAAAACTTCGCCAATGTTTGACTGCGTCTTTGGGCTTGCTTGCCAGCCTAAGAGCGGTACTAGCATTTCTGGTGACAGCCACAGCATAGAAAGACTTGACGGCGATAAGTTTATGTTTGCAATCTGTGATGGCATGGGCAGCGGCGAGCAAGCGGGAGAGAAGTCTCAAACGGCGGTCGGGCTTGTTGAAAATTTCTATAAGGCGGGTTTTGATAATGAAATTATCTTATCGTCAGTCAACAAACTTTTAAATCTTGAAAGAGATGATATCTTTTCAACTATCGATATCTGCACGATAGACCTTAAAAATGGGATAGCCGATTTTGTGAAAATGGGAGCGGCAAGCTCTTACATACGCGGTCAAGACGAGTGCAAGATAATAGAGTGCAGCTCACTTCCTGTGGGAGTGCTGCAAGATGCAAAGGCTGTCACAAAAAAGGTGGTGCTAAGCGAAAAAGATATGATTGTGCTTTGCTCTGACGGAATAAATGACACCTTTGGAAGTGACGGCGAGTTTAAAGACTTTCTTTTGACAATAAAAACCGCAAACCCTCAGGAGTTTGCCGACGAAATTTTAAAGCAAGCCCTTGCCAACAACAATGGCTATGCTGTTGATGATATGACCTGCCTTGTTGTTAAAATAATGTAGAAATATATTTAACTTTTTATTAAAAAATTAATAATTTAATAATATTTTAATTAAAATATGAGAAAAAATAATAAATTACAAAAATTTAAAAATTAAATGAATATAGATATTAGTTTTTTAAAATATTTTAAATTAAAATTATAAAATGAATATTAATTTTAGAAAAATTTATAAACAACAATAAAAAATAATCACGAAAATTAATTTCATGATTATTTTTTGTTAAATTTATTTAAATTATTATTTATTCTCTTCGCTTGCATTTTCTTTTTTTGTCTGTTTTTTCTTCTTTTGACTCTTCTGTGCTAGTGCTTTCTACTGCAGTCTCTTCATTTGAGCCTGTTGTTTGCTCTGCTTGTTCTTTGCTTTCTTCATTTACTTTTTCAAGTCTGCCAACAAATCTTATCATAATCCTTAAGGCAAGTGAGAGAAGTAAAGTGGTAATAATTCCTGCATATTCTATATCATAACCATCCATGATAGACGTTATAATAGCAACTGCACAAACCATAAATACAAATACTATTTGGAATGTTCCTATAATAACAAGTGCCTTTTTAAGCCCTTTTCTTGCTTTGTCATTTTTTATTACATCAACGTCACAAAGCAATACCAAAAGAGAAAGCACAATCATAACTGCAGTAAGTAGAATGAAAAGAAGAGAGAACAAGCACAAGATTAAGCCGAGTATAACTGTTGGGCTATTGAAACCTAGTAGTGGTAAAAGTCGAACAAGAAAATATGGACTTGCCCCGCCATAGATTGGCAGAATAAATAAAATCATTGAAAGAACAGAAAGTCCAAGTGCGACCGAAGAGAACACAATTTTTTTGGTTTTAAGTGACATAACAAACCCCTTTTATATATGGTTATTTTACTATAATTAAATATAATATGTCAACCTTAATTAAATATTTTTTCAGTTTAACAAAAATTTTTTTGTGATTGACCAAAGTCAACATTTGAAAGCAGGGTTTTGATTGTTTCAAGGTCGGTGTAAGAACTGCCGTTATCATAGATTACTATAACTAAAAGGTTGTCACAAGAATAAGTGCAATTTTCTATAACTATACCATTGTCATTTTTGACAACACCTGAAATGTTAAGTGTTCCAAGAATGCTGTTTTGTGTAGAGCTACCTTGTATTGTCATATTCCCTTCTACATGACAATTTTGAACAATCAAAGAATAATTATCTTTTGGAGAATGATTTGCAGCTATCACTCCAATATGATAGACGGTGATATCGCCAGTGGTTGTGCAACCAGATATAGAATAACTATTGTTGTAAGCAAATACTCCAACAAAAGTCTGAGCACTGGCTGTGATGTCTCCATAATTATTGCAGTTTGAAATAATATTATTGTTTAATTGAGTAAATACTGAGAAATAGGCGAGCGAGCCTCTTCCCCCAACAATATTGATATCTGCATAGTTTGTGCAATTTGTTATTGTTCCATTATTTGTATAAACAAAAGGTGTCAGGAAAGCTGGAGTTGAAAGGTTGTATGTGATTGTCTGATTAGTTATTGACACATTATCTAAAGTTCCGCCATTCGTGGCAAAGATATAAGACCTTGGTGTCTGAGAGTCTATATTTTGCTCACTTTCAAATTGGATGTTGATATTTTTTAATGTTCCATCAAAGGTTAGAGCAATAGGTTTATTGATTGTAAGAGTAGAGCCATTTCCGTCTATATTTATATTTACACTAACATTGACATCAGGGGTTTGATAGTTTGACGGCATTGTTATATTGCTCATAAGTTTTATATATTCTCCTGTCTTTACAGGGCATGTAGTTGTGCCCGCTGATGAAAGAGCTAAGAATTGGTCAGCGTTATATACGCGATATGGGTCTTCTTGCGAGCCGCTTCCAAAAGCGGTGATGTCAGTTGGTTGAGATGTCTTTGCATATAGAGTTGTGTCTTTTGTAAGGTCGTTGGTCGAGCCATAGCGAATGGCTGTGCTGAAGTTTTCGTCTAGATACCAACCCTCAAAGGTGTAAGGCTCGGCGTAGACAGGGCTTGGCAGGTCACCGCTATTTATAATGTCGCCAACGGTGATACTTATGCTGTCAATTTTGCCCGACTGAACAACGCCGTCTCCATAATCAAAGCTTAAGGTGATTTCATTTCCCTGCCAAGTGGCAGTAAATGCAACATTTTCATTGTTGTTGCCAAGATCTGCAACTTGATAGCTTCCGGTGTAGAGTGAGCCACCAATCTGCCAACCTGCGAAAGTATAGCCGTCACGAGTTGGAGTTGGAAGGCTGATATTTTGATTATAGTTAGCAGTTATACTTTCTAAGTTTTCATTGAAAGAGCCTGTGAAAGAAATTGTGTAACTTTCTATGCCATAAATGGCGGTGGCTGTGATTTGGTCGCCGTCGTCTCCTAAATCGCCGGCAACAAAAGTGGAAATATAAGTGCTGCCGCCAATCTGCCAACCGATAGCATAGTGTCCTTCCATATTAGGCTGACTGATAAGGTTGACATTTTGTGAATAGCTAATCTGCTGCCTATCTATCTCTTGTCCATTTTGATATTGATATATAAGGGTGTATGCTTCTGCTCTCCATTGAGCCACTGCCGAAATATCTTGAGAAACTATCAAACTGCTTCCTGCCTGATAAGTTCGCCCATTGATATCCCAGCCAGTAAAAACATAGTGTTCTCTTTCGCAAGTTGGAAGGGAAAGCCTTTCTCCGTCAACAAAATATTGACTTGCAATGACATTTCCACCATTGGTTAAATAAGTGACATAGAACAAATCTTCAAATTTTGCAGTTAAAACATAAAGGTAGTCATCAAAATCGCTCGCTGAAAAAGTGTAGTTGATTTCATCTGAAAGGATGATATCGTTGCCATTTGCCCCACCTAAAAAGGTGGTGTTTTCTTTTTCAGGGTTTAGTGGGTTTAATATCTCCTTCCTTACCATAAAGATTTATAACCTGTCCGTCACAGACAAGGCGTAAGTTTAAAAGCCTGTCGCAAGAAAGGTAGAGTGTTAGGTCGTCATTTATTGTAAGGCTTCCTTGCAGAGGCTCGCCAGAAATCTCGGCATTGTCATAAAGGGCGAGCGGCTCATAGCCTTCAATTTCTATTTGAGATAGAATGTCACCGATTTGCACGGTCTGGTCATTTTCAACTTGCAACTCTTTGACCACTTCGTCATTAAATCTTATTGTTATTGTCCATTCTTGTGATGTGTTGTATGCCATAACTACTGCGTAGACAACAAATGCCACTATCGCAAGTATGACTATGCCCACAATCCACTTTCCAACTTTTTTCATAAATTCTCCTTGTTTTTAGTATAAAACAAGCAGGAAATATTGTCAATTAAACTTAAAATTAAAAATATGGTTGGAGCTTATTTGGAGTATTAATTAAATTAAGAGTGTGCTTTCTAGTCAATATAAATGGTGCTAAGTGGAAGCCAAAAATTTTTTTAAAAAATTAAAAATTTCGTTGACAAATAATATTTTTTTTGATATTATATCAGTGCAATCATCCTGAAAAGGATGTTTGCCTCATATTTCCCTCATTATTCCCCAGTAGCTCAGTGGTGGAGCGCTCGGCTGTTAACCGATAGGCCGTAGGTTCGAATCCTACCTGGGGAGCCATTATAAGAGATGCAGGTAACCTTATCTGCATCTTTTTCATTATTTCCGCTTTCAATTTTTCTATTTATATTATTATTTATAATTAATAAGTCTATCTCGGCATTATCACCACTTAAATCGTTGTTATTCCCACTTTTTACAAGGTCTTTATATTTTATGTCTAATGAAAAATTCCCGCAGAATTTTGCGGGAATTACATTTATATAGACTTCAACATAATTTTTATAAACTACAACTTTATTTAGGAATGTATTGACTATAATCTTCCTTTTATCAAAATCTGACTTTTTATCTGCAAGAATTTTTTGTGCTTTCACAAAAGCCTTCTTCACTTCGTCTTTGTCTATTTCAATTTTAGCATTGTTGATGATTTCTTGTTCAATTATTTTCAAGGTTTCTTTCTTTTCGCTGTCTAACTCTTTTAACTTTTTACTTAACAAGTCATTAAATTCGCCATTGGCAATAACATTTATAACATTTTGCATTTGAATTTCAATTTTATCAACTTTACTTTGCAAATTGCTTATAAGTTTTGTGTTCCCTTTATGCTCTATAACAAAATTATGGTATTCTTCAAATAGGTCATCAACTATCGTTTCACTTGATAAAACCTTTAAAATCTCATTTACAACATAATCTTCTAAATCGTCTCTTCTAACACCTGTGTTATTGCAATAATCTTCTTTTGGAACATCGTGGCGGTATCTTCCGTTTCCTACACATTTATAATATACGTGCTTTTTTGCTTTTGTTTCCTTTTTCCAACCTTGATAACTTTTTCCACATTCTCCACAAATAACTTTTCCAGCAAGTAAATAGTTCTCTTTCACATTACTTGGCGTTTTATGAACTCGCAGTGCAAGTATTTTTTGAACATTATTAAATGTTTCTTCCGATATAATTTGTGGCAAGCCACCCTTTATTCTTATTATTTCGCTTTCGTCATTCAATTCTTTACTTACACCATTTAATGTGAGTTTTTTACGATATTTATTGAAAACATAAGTGCCTGTGTATCTTTCATTTCGCAAGATATTATCAATGGAAGTGGTGTTTTTAAAAGGTCTTCCTTTATAATCTTTGAACCCTAACTCATTTAACTTATTTATTATCTCACTTCGCTTTTTACCTTGCAATGTCATATTAAACATTAATTTAACCGCTTCGGCATTTGTTGGCTCTATTACGGTATCGTGTAGTGACATACCTTTTTTATTATACATAATTTCGCCATTAACAATTCTAGGCACACGCATATAACCATAAGGTGGTAAACCACCACAACACATTCCTTTATATGCGTTCTCTTTTAAACCTTTCATAGTTTCACGAGCAAGATTTGCTGAATAGTATTCTGCAATACCTTCAAGCAAACTTTCCATAATTACACCCTCGGGCGTATCTTCTATTCTTTCTAAAACTGAATATAATTTTACGCCATTCATTTTGAGCATTCGCTTATAAAATGCACTATCATATTTATTTCGTGCAAACCTATCAAGTTTATGAACTAGAACAAGGTTAAATTCTCCGTATTTGCTATCTTGTATCATTTGTTGAAACTCTGGTCTTCTTGCATTTGTTGCTGAAAAGCCTTCGTCCACATACCATTTACTTATTATAATATCGTTATCTTCGGCATACTTTTTAATTGCTCTTTTTTGTGCGTCAATGCTTTCTTCTCTTTGGTTATCACTGCTAAATCTACAATAACCAACTGCATAAATTTGATTTCTACTCATCTTTATTTTCTCCTTTATCATTAATTAATTCGTATAGCAAGTTTAGTAATGGTGCCAAGTTGACATTTTCTTCGCTATTAACTCATTCTCGTTTTGTCTCTTTAAGAGTTTTTTTGTTTAATACGCATTTAATTTTATCCATTTAAATCATCTCCTTACTTTTTCTTTTTTTATTATTATTTATAATAAATACATATTTCCGCAAAAATAATTTTCTGCGTTCATAATATTATACAGTCGTTTTTAACTAGAACTTATTTTCGTCTAATAATGCGATTAATTGATTTAAAAGTTCTATGTCGTGCGTTGCAATGCAATATTCAATAAACGCAAGTATTTTGGGTTTTAATAAGTCGGCTATACATTCGGTCAAACCACTTTCAAATTTTAGAGCATTTTTAAACTTTTTCTCCATTCGTTTTCTCCTTTTAATTAATTTTAATTTATTTTACAGTCAAAAATCGAGCCTTTGCCGTTCATTTTATTTAGGCAACAAAAAAACGACCTTGAAAAATGGTCGCTCTCTCAGTATTTATAGGTTAAACCCCGCAAAATACGGGCTATTTAGGGCTTTAACTATTTAATGTATCAAATATAGGATAACAAGTGGGAGACAGGGTAAAGCCCATATTTAAAACTATTTGAATGAACTTGTCTTTATCTGTAATTTTGTAAATAGTTCCATATTTTTCAATAGCCGAATTATATAACAAGTTTGCTATCAACATATCACTATCATAATTATTAATTTCAAATAATACTTGTAGCCCTTCGCTTGTTAATATTTGCATTTTGTCCACAATTTTATATAAATCAAACCTTTCATCTTCAACTTTAAATCTCATATTCGTTCTCCTTTCGTGTTTTCGCTCTATATATAATTTAGCGGACTTATTAATTATAAATAATGATAAAAAATGAAAATTTAAAAAAGAGAAGTCAAAAGACTTCTCTCGCATATCTCTGTAAATATAAATTAAAATATCAGTCGTCAAAACTTTCGCACTTAGGACATTTATTTGAATAAGGTGTTTCGTCTATAATTTTATTTAAAACTTGTTTATCAAGTTCTAAGCCCATAGATTTTAATTGTTCACTTGCTAATTTTTCCGTTTGCTCTTCATCTAATTTCCCAGTTAGTCGGCAAACTGCACCACAAGCACAATATTCAATAGCACCTATCTTATTCAAAATGTTTTTTAAGGTGCTCTCGTATTCTTGTTTATCTAATTCAAAACTCATATTTGACCCCTTTAATTTTACAAAATATATTATATAAAATAAAAATTAAAAAGTCAAATAAACTGTATATATTGACAAAAAAGACCGCTTATTTGCGGTCAAGATTTTCTACTATTTTTATTTATAATATTACCTAAGTCATCTTTGTGTTTTCGGTATAGCAAAATTCCAATAGCGATTGCTTCAAAAATAAATACACCACCAGCAAAGCAGAATGTTATTAATTGTAAGGTAGCCAAAATTGCAACCATACTTGGAGTTTTGATAACACTAGCCAAAATTATAATTACAAGTGCTGGAATAAAATATATTATAGGGACTAATATTGCTGCTTTTGCTAACTTGCTAAGTTTTTTCCATTTGCTTTGTTTTCTATTTGATGTGTCTGCATTTACTGTTATTTGATTTTTTGATGTAGAAAGCTCCATCACTTTTTCTTGTTTTTCTTTGTCTGCTTCTAGCATTTCAAACGCTTCTTTAATACTTTCAGCACCTTTGTAAATATAATCTAAAAGTTGCCCAGCATATTTCGCTTGTGAAACTGAGATTATATCAATTTCTTCAATTTGATTGTATAATTTTCTTATTTGCAAATTGGTTTGATTTACTTTTTGTAGATATGATTTACGTAACTTATCTAACTGTTTGATTTTTTCTTCGTATTCATTTAGTTTTTGGGGATAAATTTGTTCATTATAAATTAAATTTTGCTGATATTCTTCATTTTGACTATTAAAATTTTTTATAGACATTTTGTTTTCATAATAGTTTTTACAAACAAAATAAATCGCTGTATAAGTTATTGCATAAGTAATAATCATTAAAATTGCAAGTGGGAGTGCTCTGGATAAATTACCCGTATACGGTAAGATAAAGATGATTAAACAAACTAAACAGCACACCGAGCAAAATATATTGATAATTAATTCAACTATGAAAATAGCAGATTTTTGTTCGCCTACTTTTATTTTTTGTTTTGCCATAAGAAATAAAGTTATTGCCACTATTATAAATAATGGAACAAAGGCTATTAAAAAAGAGCCAGATAGCCATTCAAAAACATTTGCAATAAAAAATCCAGCACTCAACGCCAAAGAAATTGTTCCAAATATAATTGCTAAAACCAAAACGAATACAATAGACTTACGTTCAGCAGGGAATGGTTTTATCAGTGACTTTTTTAATGGTTTTGCGTCTAACACTCCAAGTTTTTTATCTATGAGTTCTTCATTTCCGCTTAGTTCAATTTTTTTATTCCAATTTACTTTACTGTCCGTAACATCAAAGATGGTCGTGTCTTGCAAACTTTCAATTTCAGCCCAAGCATTTGCAACTTTTTTCAATTTAACTTTGGTAACTTTTAAATCTTCCATCTCTCACTCCCAATATAATAATAAATATTAACATAAAACTTGACAAAAATCAAACAAAATCGTATACATTGTAGTAAATAATTTATTTTTGATTTGGAGTGTGAGTATAGTTACCACATAAAAACGCATATAATTTAATTAATATTAAATTAAATTTGAGGTTTTTATGTTAAGTAGAGAAGAGATAATTGAGAGAATAGGAATAGCAAGACATAATGCGAGGCTTTCAGCAAAAGCTCTTTCCGAACTTGCTGGGCTGAATAAGGGTTATATCAATAGGCTTGAAAACGGAAAGGACTTTTTGCCTAGTCTTGAAGCTCTTTTAAATATTATAGACGCTTGTGGAATAAGTGAAGAACAATTTTTTTATCACGATATAAACACCTATAAACAAGATATGGAACTTATAAACTCAATGAAAAACATTTCAAATGAAAAGAAACTAGCCATTGCAACATTACTTAGAAAAGAAGATTAATTAAATATGTTTGTTAGGTCTATATTTTCAAAACTTTTATCTTTTATAAGCCCAACAACTACCGCTTGATAACCTCGTTTTTTTAGTTCATATTGCATTGTTTTCATAATCTCAATGACATCGTTTTCAAGATGACCACCATTTGCACCACACGCAAACATTTTTGGCTTATCGTCATACATATTGGAATTACCCCCTTAAATCGTGTTATTTCCCGCTTTATACATTTGGTTTAATTATTTATGTAATTATAAAAATTAAATAAGGGATAGCGGGGAATTTTTATTTCGGTAGATTTTTATTCGTTCAATAAATTTAGCACATTTTTAGTTCCTTATTAATTATAAATAATGATAAAATCTGAAAAATAAAAAAATAAAAGAGATAGATTCTTATAGACCTATCTCTCCACCTTAGAAAACATCTTCTCCATAGTCAATATCGTCTTCTTGTTGAAATAAATCATTCTCATTAAAAGTTGAAATTTCGTCTTTTAATTGTGAGTTGGTTTTATTTTGTGAAACCTTTTCAACAGGAATAATGATATCTTCAAAAAGAATGTTTTCATCTTCTAAGGTTTTGTCGAGAAATTGTTCGGTGTTAACATTATAAATAAACGCACTATCTAAATAAATTTTATTATTATACATATGTGTCTTTCTGTTAACGCGTCCCAATTTGTCAGAACTATTTAATAACTTTATAGCAGTATCCTTATCCACAATTTTTGTTGTTTTTTCAACTCGTGGGAGATTTCTACTTGTTCTTATAAATTTGGCAAACTGGGGTAATTTTGTGTATTCTGGATTTTCTTCTTGAATGGTTTTGTCTTTAAATTTAGTCAAATAGCCTAAATCGTCAGACTCTTCACCATCTCTTGAATTACGAATATTGATATTCCCGTGCACTCAATGTTCTTTTAACCAAGAACGATTAAGAACGGGGGCAAGTTCAGAGAATATAGCAACAAGATGACAATGGAAATGATTAAAATCTTTATTGCAATCTATTGCTTCTATATATTCAATCTTGCCATAATTATTTTTAAAGTTGGTAATGAACTTTTTGACTTCATAAGCAAAATTATCAAAATCAATAAAATCTTTTGAAGTTAAAGTTATTTTTTTGAATTTACCTTTTTGTAAATCAACATCAGCAATACGCTCTGCATAATTTGTAAGATTTGTTTTGTATTCCTTTGTTGTCATAAACGGCATTTCTTCATTAACAACTCTTCTTGTTCAACCTTTGCGGTTGACTGTTTTTAGGTGTTGGGAACCTTTTAAGTGTCCAACTCTTTTTATTGAGGTTACATCGTTTTTATATTGTGTAATCTCAAAATTTATGTTTGCCATTATCTTTTCTCCTTTTAAAATTTAAAATGATATTAATTATAAATTATAATATAAAGAGAAAAGTTGGCTAACTCGTATTTCAACTTTTAATAATCTTATCCTCCTTTATTTTCCCCAACTTCTCGACATATACATTATATCAAGATAATATAAATTTTTCAAGTAATAACGAGGTTGGTCCGACTTCTCTCTCTTATCTTTACATATTAACTGTATATAATTTTATTATCGTTATTAAATCGTTATTTTTTCATTTTATAATATTATTTATAATTAATACGACCGACTACAATATAATTATACACTCAAATTTCCTAAACAACTCTTTTTAACAAATTCAATATGAAGCAATCTATTTTTAGGTAATACCTTACGAACTGTGAAGAACTTCCATAATTTCTCATTTCCGCTTAAAATCTCTGTATCATATTTAATCTTGCTTGCTTTATATCGTCTATTATTAAATTTGGCGAACATATTATCGTGAATATCGGTTACACGGGAGAAGACATCTGGGGAGCCAATTACATGCACGACCTTTAGTTTTAGAAATGCCAATGTAAATATCAAGCTCATTATTCTTATGAGCAACAACACAGGCAACAAATTCTTTAACAAGGTCGATTTTTTATTTATGTCAAGAAAATAATTTATTTTTTGATGACTTTTGACGATAAAAATACTTTGGAAGTTTTAAAAACTGTGGCAGTGGTTATTGTAAATTTGATTTTTTTGAGCATAATATAATAATGATACAACAAAATACTTGACTTTTTAAATATAATGTTGTATCATTAGTGTAGGTGAAAAGAGTCAATCTTTTACACCTCCTTTTAAGTGGCTTAGACCACAAATGTAGGAAGCCCTTAGCCTTAAAGTAAGGATCAAAAAAGCAGGAAGCTCTTAGCCTTTTAAAGTAAGAATTAAAAAAGTAGGAACCCTTAGCCTTAAAGTAAGGATTAAAAAAGGAGTGAGAGATTTTTTAATCTCTCACTTTTTTATATAGGAGTGAGGATGAGCAGTAGAGTAATTAGATTGATTTATGTAGATAGTAAATATATAAAATATCTTTATCATTTTGATAAACATGTTATGTTTAATAAAGGGCAGAAAAGACCATACATAGGGGTGTTATTTGAAATTAAGGGGCACAAATTTTATGCTCCATTGACACACCCTAAAGAAAAATATAAAACAATGAAAAATGATGTTGATTTTATGAGAATACAAGGTGGAAGTTTGGGGGCTATAAACTTTAACAACATGATTCCTGTGCACAATTCAGCTATTATACCTATTATTGTATCAAATGTCAAAGATAATAAATACAGAATGCTTTTGATTAATCAACTTAAGTTTTTTGATGATCATGAAACCGAAATTTTAAATAAAGGTGTTAAACTATATAAATCTTATAAAAATGGAACTTTACGTGAGCAAGTTAAAATTAGATGCTGCAATTTCCCTTATTTAGAAAAACTAGTAAGGAAGTATGATCCAAATTATCAGCCTAAGAAATCAAAATCACAATCAGAAGAGTAAAACTCTTTCAAAAATACTTATTTAAAATTATTTTAAAAGGGTGAGATATGGATGTTTTAGGGAATGTTTTATTGATTATTGTGTCTATTTGCACTTTTTATCATATTTTCCGCAAATCGTTAAATGTTTGAAAACAAAAAAGAGCGAAGACTTAAGTATTTGGTCTTGGGTATTATGGGTTACAAGTTCACTAGCATACACACTTTATGCAGTGCTATGTCAAGACAACATTATGCTTATTTGCGAAACATCATTAGAGCTGTTATTTTGTGTTATTATATTGATATGTGCCATTATATTTAGAGACAAAAAAGTGAAAAACAAAATAGACAAATCAGAAACAAACGAAAATAAATAGTCAATTTTCATAAATTTCAGAAGAATTTAATCAAACTTTTTAGATGACTAGGGTTTGCCTAGTCTTTTTTATTTTAAGTGTTTAGGAATATTTTTCGTCAATTTTTTGTCGTGCAATATTGGCGTCTACTAGGGGATTAAAGTCATTTAATATTTTTGAATATGTTGATATCTATAACTATTTGTCATCACGTAGAGCTTTGAAGACGGGCTGGCGCATCATGCCGTCTTTGGTCAGCATCATATATTCAATAGTGCAGACAAGGGTGGGTTTAATCCAGATTATATCTTTGTCTGAATTGCTAGAGAAGAGCGGCTTTTTTAAAGGATTTTTAAGTGCAAAGGCAAGGATAATTTTTTGCTCTTCCTTTGATATATTTAAAAACACTTTTCCGCGATATTTATAGCCGTTTTTTACCTTTTCACAAAGCACTAAATCCTTTATATTGTTATTTTCGTCTAGTTTTAATCCACAAATATTCAAGTCTTCATCTATAAGATTTTTTATTTTTATCCAGTTTTTGCTGCGTTTTCCTATCTCGTATGTTGAATTTTTCTCCTTTGCAACAATGCCTTCAAGCTTTAACTTTTTTGTAAGGTTGAATAATTTTATGCCTTGCCCTTCAATATAGCGTGATATACTTAAGTCGTCATTTTCTTTGATATTTTTTTCAAGCAGCTGTTTTCTTTCAATAAGTGGTCTGCCAGTCAAACTTTCGCTGTCAAGATAGAGTATATCATAGGCAACAAAATGAACTTTGTGTTTTTCGCTTTCAAATTCTATTTTCAGTGGGTCGGACAGGAGACTGCGTTTTTGAAGCAACATAAAATTGGGTGAGCCGTCGGGGTTTAGAACCACAAGCTCGCCGTCTAAAATACACTTTTTCTTTGCCTGCTCGTGAATATTTTTTAGCTCTGGGTAGATATCCACAAGCTCCTTATTGCGTTTGTTGCGAAGATAGGTTTTGTCTTTATCAAGATAGGCAATGCATCTTATGCCGTCAAGTTTAAGCTCAAAAATATAATTTTCATCATCAAAAGGCTGTTTTTTGACTTCAAGCAGCATAGGCGAGATAGCTTTACTGTCAAATAAATCCATCTATGCCTTCTTTTTGATTTTGACAACTTTGCCAGAACCTTTATTTTCAAGACTGTTGACGCTTTTTTGCAAAGCTTCCATAAGGTCGGTGATTTTGACTGTTTTTTCATTATCTATATCTTTGATTTCCTTGCCTTTTGCCTTATCTTTTATTGCCTTTTTGACTCGCTCGGCATATTCGTCTTTATATTCACTTGGGTCAAACTTGCCATCCATTGCTTCAATTATGCTTTTTGCAAGCATCTTTTCTTGTTTTGACACTTCGGCGGTTATATTTTCTGCTGGATTACGCTGGACCTCTTCGTCAAAGAAAAGTCTTGAAAGCACGAGAGAGCTACCCTTCACCCACAGTGCAACGACACACTCAGATGAGCCAAGCATGGTTTTTGCAATTCCAACCTTATTTTCATCTTTCAGTGTGGATAAAAGCAAATAATATGCCTTTTCAGCACCTTTATTTTCAGGAACAACGTAGAAGGTTTTGTCAAAATAGATGGGATTGATATCGCTAAGTGCACAAAATTTCTCAATAATAATGTTTTTGTCACTCTTGCCTTTCAGCTTTTCAAGCTCATCTTCTTCAAAGATAACATATTGGTCATCGCTGACCTTGAAGCCTTTTACAATGTCTTCATTTTTGATGGTTTTATCACCACAATCTTCACAGGTTTTCTTGTATTTAACGCGTGATTTTGTTTTTTTATCAAGCATATTAAAGCCTATATCATTATTTTTAATGGTATTGTAAAGCGTGATAGGAATATAGACAAGCCCAAAGGCGATTGAAGTTTTGTAGCTGTATGCCATAAATTTTCTCCTATTTGTAGTATGGCTGATTTTATTTATTTTATAATAGGCAAAAATAATCCACGTAGTGAAAAATTAAATGCATCAAAGTAGGTTAAAATAGTTTAGTTATCTGT
>ERZ1090861.464-NODE-464-length-24683-cov-9.036706_pt1 | contig 24683 bp, 29 predicted proteins | sample MGYA00478482_ERZ1090861 | MGnify/ENA primary metagenome ERZ1090861 (study PRJEB33644, sample SAMEA5815744) | chicken gut metagenome | biome: Chicken; feature: Gastrointestinal Tract; material: Caecum | place: Ireland | collected 2019-01-01 | study: A study of the... | reverse complement strand
CGTTGAGGGCGTAGGTTTTTTGGAAATATTCTTTTGAGAAGGCAACGCCGATGCGGGCGAGTATCTCGTCACGCTGTGCGAGTTCCGTGTTAATCTCATTTTTGTCGCAGATGACAAAAGCGGGCGGGCGTTCGCCTGTGCGGAAGTTGAGGCTTATTATCCAGCTGATGAGGGTGTTGAGGGTTGTTTGGACAAGTTTTATGTCTGATTGGACGATGTCTTCTCTGACACAGAGGTGTGCTTTTGCGGCGGCATAAGACCCCGAGGACCCGACCTGAGTCGTAAGTGTTTGTCCCAGCAGGGCTTTAGAGATTTCGTCGTTGTTGAACTCGACAAGCTCGCGGTAGACGGCTGCCGAGGCGGTGCGGGTGGCGGGGTCTTTGAGTTCGACGTCGCAGTTTTTATCGATTACCGCAACGCCGTCCTGTACCATATTATTGAGGGCGTCACGCAGGGAGATTGCCTCTTCTTCGGTGGTCTGGCGGTTAAGTTTGCCGATAGCCCAGGGCATCCCGTATTTTTCGACGAAAGAGACCCAGAATTTGAGTCCGCCCTTTTTGAAAGTTACCGCCCAGAAGATGCTTGAGAGAAGCTTTTCGCCGTACGGGTTAATACATGTGGCGTTATGGCGGGGGCAAAGAAACTTCATATCGGGGACAGGCTCGCCGTCGAAGAGGTTTGAAGAGGAGAGGAGGCGGAGTTCTCCTTTTTTGGTGAAGGCGAACCATTCCTGAGGCTTGGGTTCAATTCTGTCGGGGATAAGCGAGGAGTTATCGACCTTCCATATAATTTCCAGGGGCTGATAGCCGAAGAGGGGGGCGTTTAATATTTGTGAGATAAGGGCGTCGGTGTCAATTGAGTCGAACACGCTTTTGACGAGGGCGAAGGCGGCGTTCGAGGAGTCATGTTGTTCGATATGCCAGCCTTTTGAGAGAACACCCGACTTACGGGAGGTGACGCAGGAGCGGACGTGGGGGTCGTTGAGGAGCTCTCTGTAGACGTTCATTCCGCCTGAGTGGCGCATAAGAATTGAGTCGGGGTCGGGGAGTATGCCGTTTATGGCGAACAGACCGCCTCTTGCGGCGGATGAAATTTCTCGTGTCAAGCTTTTATTCATATACAGACCTCATTTCCGCCCCTTATATCCCCTGAAAACCATGTTGTGACATGGTGTGGGGGGGGTGCGGGGGGTTAAAAAAATATTAAAAATTGTAAAACCATAAAATGGTGTTATAGTGTCGTTTTCGGGGTATGCAAAAAAATTTTTTAAAAATTTTGGCAACTTGGAGAGTTGAGGAGATTTTATATTGCAAGAAAAGGGAATGTGACATGCAGATAACGACAAATTATTCAATACCGAAGACACAGGCGGGTGCAGCACCGCAGAAAAAGCGTAACAGCGCTGCGCAGGTGAATTTTGGGAAGGTAACCGGCGAAAAAGAATTATTATTGCGCTCTATCGGGATGCGCCGTATGGATATTATCGATAAGATAAGCGACGAAGCCGGTCTTGATGTCTTTATCAAACGCGGGGTGGACTTTGACGACTCAACGAGGCGGCATGGTTATATTATTCCCAAGAGTCATGACAATCCGGAGCCCGATCCGAAAGATTATGATACGAGAGTCGGAATTGGCTGGTGGGTGCCGAGGGGGCAGCGTACGCCCGATATAGACGCACCGAAACCGCCCGGGGGGATGTTTGTGCTGAAAGACAGCCGTGCGGTTCTCTCTTCAGGCGAGGGTTTTCTCTACAGCGAGCACCCGATGTCGCTTTATATGATAATAATGCGTGATCTTTGCCAGAAAGCGGCAGAACGCAAGATTATGTCGGCTCTTCAGGGGCGCAAAGTTGATTTTAACAATCAGAAAGACGCTTATGATAGCACACTTCTAAGCGTGATGATGCCTTTGCATACGCTTCCGCAGTTCACCAAGGCATTTTCCTCGACGAAGAGCGAAAACAGAAGGAACCATGACAACCTCTTGAACGCCAGTGCAGACACGTTTACACGAGTTATCAACCGCATGGCAAACTATGAAGTCTTTTTACAAAAGAATTTCAAGACCAGAGAAGACAGAGAACGCTGGGTGAGAAAGCACAAACGCGAGATTTATCCTCTGGAACTCTTTAATGATAAGCAATGGGCCGAAAAACGCAAGCAATATCAGGCAGCAAAAAAAGGGAATAATGTATAATGAAAATCAGTGCAAATTACAACCTAGGATTGAATTACAGGGCGCAAACGAGGCAGACACAGGCATTCAAAGGCTTTGTGAAGGAAAGAGAGCGCACTCATTTTATGGATGACTACGGCTGCAACACCGGACAAATCATTGAAAAGCTTTCTGATGCTTACGGGAAGGACTTGATTTATATCAAAAAAGACCCGCTCAAGTACAATGAAGACCTCCGCGGGGCGATGTATATCGTTCCGAAAGGGGAAACGGACCCGCATGTTGAAGGCTCAAAGAAAATAGAGTATAATTATTACAGGCCCTCGGAAACGGAAAAGAAAGAATTCCTCAGAAAGCTTACGAGCGAAATCATCACGCTGCATGACGGGTCAAAGGGGAGCGTCTGGTCAGGGCTTGACGAAGCTAACCAGTTGAGAGAACGCTTCGGAGATGACTTTGACGGTGAGTATCTCTACAATTTGCTTGACAGATATCACAATGCCCAGGTTAAAAACGGTCGTTTCATTTACACAGGGCCTTACAACTCCAATGGCAAAAAGTAAAATGGAACTTTGCCCCAAAAAAATGATTGAAAATTTTTTTTGAAAATCGGAAAAAATGAAAATGTCCGATTTGTTTACCCAAAGATCATGAAGGCGGAACAGCGTTTTAAACAAAATTTTAAGGCGCTGTTTTTCTTTTTGAAAACGAAAATTCATGAACGGGAGCGCAGGCGGGTTTTTTACATAATTTTGATTATTGGTATATTTCGAATAGACATATTTCTGCCCCGGAAAGCATGCGGAGGCATGCTCTTGCGGGCGGTGATTTTGGGGGATGGGGCTTTTGTGGGGAGCACCCTCAAAGACTCTTCGCTTACGCTCAGAGTGACGGAGTGGCGGGCTTCCCCTGCATTCAAAATGCAGGCGGATAAAATCATTCACCCGATTACGAAATCGGAGTTTTTTTGTTGAAACTCTGTGGAGCATAGCGACTTTCAGAGTTTCAGAAGAAAAATTCCAGATTTCGTTTTGGCAGCGTTTTTTCTTTCTTTGGTTGCGTTTCTTTCTTTTTGGTCGCAGCAAAAAGAAAGAAATGAACAAAACAGATTCTTACGCAACGGGATATTTCGCTTCATTCAGAGCGAACGCAACCCCCCGCAGGGACGCCGCCTTCCTCTAAAAATTAAGTTTCGTTACAATTTAACGGCTTTTTTTAAAAAAAGGGGAATTTTTTTTCTTCAGCGACTTATAATAAACATACGGGCAAACCTTTGATTTTACCCCGAAGGCGCCACCCAAAAATAGCCCGGGTGGGGAATTGCCCAAATCCAACGCTGGGGTATTATATTATTATACCTCATGAAACCTTGGGCGACGGAGACCGTCAGCGTCGGACTTTTACCCGGTCCGACCGGCGAAAAGGGGCATAGACATAACACATATAACGTCTACTATTAAAAAACCTAAACAACATAGACAACAGAAAAGAGAGTGAATTTAAAAACTCTTGGCGCAGATTTCGAAATCTGCGTTTTTTTTATGCAATTTCAGGGCACCCGCACAGGACATTTTATGTCTTATTTTGCACCGGTCGCACGTCATAATACTTCCTGAAATAAAAGAATCAGCGACATAATATGTCCTTTATTATGCGACGATAAGACATATTACTTCCGTTTTCAGGGAAATATACGCTGTTTCATGTCCTGTTTTATGCCGTTTATAAGACATTACGCTTCGTAAGCGCGGTGGCATGCGTCATTTTATGTCCTAAAAAAATAAAAACCCCGACGGGCGGGGTGTTAGGGAGGGAAATAGACAAAATGAACTGTCAACAAAAGCTCCTGAGCCGCTGCGGTCACAGCCTCAAGGAATTGTCTTCGGGCAGAGGCTCGCCGATACCGGCAAAACGCCCCATTTGCAGCGTGCTGAAGTTCGAATAACAGCGCCGCACCGTGCCGCAGTCGTTATAATGCAGGTAAAAACCGCTTCCAAATGCGGGTACGGACGGCATGCGGTATTCAAAATCAATCGCCGACTCAAGCTTGCCAAAAAGCCTGCGCGCCTTCTCATTCGTCTTGCGAAACGAGCTGTAATTGTTGTTATAATCAATCCTCCGCATATAAAGCACGCTATGGCCGCATATTGAGCACTCTTCAAGCCAATAAACCAATGCCAAACGATAGTTCTCACCCGGTTTAAGATAGAAAAGCCTGCATTTTTGCATATGATTACAGCACATCAGCTGGGGCATACAACTCCCATCCTTCCTCTGCGGGCGTCTTGCCGTCTTGGGCGTGGAAACCCGCAAATCTCTTAGCAAACTCATTCTACCAACGCTGATATCCGCTGATAATCAGTATCCGCCTTATTAAAAAAAATTTTTATTAAAACCCTCCCTGCAATCCAATCCCCAAAAAGCAGAAAACACAAGCAATACGGCAGTATTAACAGAAACCGCCTCCCCCCTGCCCCGGCAAAAAGCGCGCAACAATGCACAAACCCGAAGCTAACGCCCCCGCAAAATACAAAAATCAAGCATAAAAACAGCTTAACAAAACTTCATATTTTTGCCGCACCTTGCGGAAGACAAAGCCCCAAAACCTTGCCGCAACAGTGTTTTCCCTTTATGCCCGAAACCACCCTCCCGCAGCAAAAACGCAATTTTTCCCCTTCACAGGCTTTATAGAAGCATAGGAGCAGTTATGTTAAAACTTACATCACAGCGGCAAAGCTTTGGCAAACGCCACATCGCAGAAGTTCCGGTTCTGAAAATTACGGACAACTGCGGCTGCAAGCGGGAAAACGCCGACCTCTTTGAACTCAACCCCAAAGACAAACACGACAAAGAATATTTCAACGACCTGAAAACCTCATGGCAGGGCGAAAATTGTTTTCTCGGCGCAATTTCAAGCTTTTTCAATTTCTACAACAAACGAAATCCAAAAAAATTCTACACCCTCGAAACCCCTCAACAAGAAGCTATTTGCATTGCTCAGGTAGGCAAAACCGATGTGTTTTGCTCAAAACTCGATGGCATAAAATCGAAAAACCTCGCCACGCTTGATTATATCGAAACAAACCCGCAGGACAGGCACGAAAGCACCTCCCGCCGCTACAAACACGCAGGCGCCGCAATGCTTGCAGGGCTTATCGAAGAACTTCGCAGCGACGGAAAACAAGGGCTCTGGCTTGTTCCTGACGCAAAAGAATTTTTCGCCGACAGCGCATGTTTTACAAAATCAGACATCGACAACGCTATAATCATCAAAGAAGACCGTTTTCAAGACTTTATAGACTATGTGGACCGCAAAAACGCAGACAGCTCACTAACCTTCGGCAAGCAAGTCATTTCAACGCCAGAAATTCGCACCACAAGCGGAAAAAACGAAAGCGGCAGATTTGTTATCTACAACCAAAAAGACAAAACGGACGTCAACCACGTCAAAAACCTTGCCGCAAAATGGGCAACGGGATTTTCTGACAGCTACGCCGACGAATTTCAAAAAAACAGAGACCCGGAATCCGTCTTTTGCGCACTCGAAAATAAAAACGGGGAAACCCTTTCCATCGCCAAAATTTCAGATGTCTATAACCCCAAATTCAGACCCCGCAACTATATTGAGATAGAATACCTTGAAACAGCCCCCTCGGAACGCCACGGAAGCAAAACACGGCATTATAAAGGCTGCGGAGATATTTTGAGTCGTGAAATCGTGAAAAAAGCCGGCAGCGACGGAAAACAAGGAGTCGGGCTTTGCTCTCTCAACGACCAATTCTGGGAATCGAGCGGATTATTCAAACAGATTAGCGGCAGAAAGCTTAAAGACGCTGATTATTTGGACTTTTTCCTCGATAAAGAAGACTTTCAAGCTTACGTGAACCGCAAAACAAACATCGCTCCCGGAGAACAAACGCTTAAAACGTGCCCGAATAAGTGCCCCGACGCCATGTCAGCGCGGGAGCTCCATCAGATTAACTCCACGTGCAGCCCAATGCTCACAAACGTTTTGCACTTTCTGGCGGACAAAAGCGTTCCCCATTGAACTGCGCAAACCTTCGACAAACCTGCGGGCAACGCTTTCATCATTCCACGGTGTCTCCTCATCACGCCTTAAGTCAAGCTTTACAGGCTGATAGTCCACCCCTTTCGGCTGCTGCATAAAGCTCCTCGCCTGATACCCGTTTGATTTTTTTGCCCCTTCCATGTTCTTTTTTTGTTCATGCTTTTCTGTTTGTCCGTCAAATTGTCCGTTATTGCGCCCGTCAATTTGTCCGATGTCATCCGACATTTTGATTTCGGCAAAAAATTTTGCCGTGAAATAATAACAATTTACCTTTTTCGTTACGTATACAAGTAAATTGGCGTTTTTAAGCTCTTTAATTGCCCTCTCGACAGACTTTAGGCTGATTCCAACCTGCTCTGATATAAACTTCTGCGACGGAAACATTCCGCTTTTTTCCGGATTATAATGGTTTGCGAGCGCAATAAGAACCAGTTTCGCACTCATAGACAGCTCAATACGGCTTAAAATCCCCGATGAGTAGATACGCTTTGAAATTTCAAATTGTGACATTCCGCTTCTGCTTGACGTCACTGCATTTGTTCCCCCATGGAACGCTCTCTTCGGCATTGTGTTCATAAAAATCTCCTTCAAAAAAAGTAGCATAAAACTTGCACTTTATCTGAAAAAGCTGTAAAATAATAACTAATGGTTTAAGTTTTTAAGTTTTGGTGCTTCTTTCAGAAGTGCTTTTTTTTGTCTTTTTGCTCTGTATGCGGTTTTTCTCCCCTTTTTCCTCCTTGCTTCCCTGATAGGGAAGGAAAATTAATAGAAATTTACAAAGAATATAATTGTCCCGAAAGCGTGCTATAATAAGCATGAACTTTTATATTCCGCTTTCGTAAGAGGAACTTTTTCCTCTTCAACATGAGGATTATAGAGTTTGTTTCCTCATAAGTCAAGATACGCTAAGAGGAACTAAGGGAAATTTGAATAAAGCAGGAAGGAACAAGAGGAACAAATGGAAAAACTAAGTGTAGCAGACGTTGCGAGATTAGCCGGAAAAACTCCGAGGCACATTCGGAACCTCTGTCAGGAAGGAAAACTTCCTTGCGAAAAACAAAAAATTTCCACCGGTGTTAAATATCTTATTTATCCCGATACGGAAGAGTTTCGCTCTCTTGTCGGCGAGGATTTTTCCATTGAATCGATGGAGGAAGTTCCTCTATATGAAGGAAATTTGGAAAACAGCGAGGAAGGAAATGAGGAAGGAATTTCCCGAGAACTCCGGGGTTTTGTCACCGAGCTTACGGAAAAGATGACGGATCGCCTTGTGGAAGTAGCAAAAGAGGCAGGGCGTGTTGAGCTGCTGACAAGTACAATTCTTGAAAAACAAAACGATGTTAAGTTTTATCAGGATGAATATTTCAGAACCTCCCATGCCCTTACGGAAACAAGAGCCCAGCTGGATGCTCTCAGGGCGGAGAATGAAAACTTGAAAAAAAGAGTTCAGGAACTTGAAACAGAACTTAATGAACGCTCAAAACCTTTGTGGCAGAAGGTTTTTAAATGAACGCCTTTTCTTAACATGTCTTAATTAATCCCCTGAAGTCCGAGAATCATTCCGAGTTCTTCCAATGCGCGGCGGTTTTTGAGAGAAATTTCTTTCTTACTCTCTTTAAATCGTGCTTTATTGCGATATATGAGATGAAGAACCTGCAGCGCTCTAAGTGTGCGCGGGTTTGAACGCCAGAATTCTTCCTCCGAAAATCCGAATAAAACCCTTGCAACGTAGTAATCACAGGTAAAAGAGTCATTATCTGAGAATGTCATTTGGCGTGCATCCTAGCGCTTTGCAAATTTTCCCGAGGTTTTCATACGTCGGGCAGGTTTTCCCCCAGGCCCAGGCATAGACTGTTTGCTGCGGCATGTCTATTTCGAGAGCGAGGCGGTACACGCTCCAGTTTCTGAATTTCCTTGCCGCTTCTTTGATATAAGCTTTCATGCTGCCTCCATTAGAAATATTGCAAGCTTTTTGATAATCTGTTCGGCTTTGATGTCAGGATATTAAGAGGTTTTGCCATATTGGTAACCCTCAAATAATTCGCCATCATCAGCGCATCAAATATATCCGGCGAGTGCCCGAGCCGTTTTTTAATGTCCTTTTTGGGGCTCAGGCGCAGGGTTTTGTCGTCATCAATCGAATAAGTAATTGAATTTATTTCGTTTTCAAGCCTTATATTTTGCAAAAGGCTTATGTTTCCTTTGCAAAAGCTTTCTCGAAGCAGCCATCCCGCCTCAGCCCGCAGATTTTTGAAACTGTAAAAGTCTAAAACTCTGCCCGGGGCTTCCCCGCCCACAAATGAGTTGACCGCTAAACCCTCTTCTCTCAATGTGTTGAGGCAGCCGGCGCCGATGCCGACCGAGTCAATAATTACGTTTGTTGGGGGGATAGAGTGTTCTTCCATGCGCAATTTCGCCAGATGTGCGGCTTTTACTTCGTTTAATGACGGGAAAACCTCAATGGATATGACGCATTCACCCCGCATAATGCATAAAACGGTGGAGTCTTTTCCCTCATCGGCGGGATCAATCCCGAGAACGGCATCGGCGCCGGCGTCGATTGTGAGCTCGCTCTTGACGCATCTGGCGTATGCCTCACGGGGTATGAGCTGTGAGGGGTTGGCGTCGTAATCCCATATATTCAGCAAGAAACGCTGCCTTTCGCTCTCGGGGAGCGCCTCGAGAGTTTGTATATACTCGTTGCTCAAGTGGGGATTGTCTTTTGGTATGCTCTCCTGCAGGTAAACATTTTCAGGCAGGCTCCCGGAGATATATTTGTCGTAAAATTCGCTTTTTACCCAACTCATATTCGGGTTGCAGTTTGCAAGAAGAAATGGCGGAAACGGGCTTTTCCAGCGTCCGACACGGGAAAGCGCCGTGTAGAAAAATTTGCGGTCAATCTGATTGACTTCTTCAAAGAGCGCCGCACTCAATTCAAGACCTTTGATATTGTTGCAATCCGGGTCTTTGGAGATGTCCGCCCATGAGAAGATAATTTCCGAGCCGCAGCGGTAGAGTGCGTGTTCGCCTTTCAAAGAAAGGCTTTTTGATGTTTTTGTTGCGCTCAGGACTTTGCGAAACGACGGGATGGTCGTTGTTTTGAGGGTTGTGACGGATTTTCTGAAGACGCCGAAGCGTGAGCCGGGGAAGTCAAGAGCCATTTTATGGAGCAAAAGAAGGCAGGTAAAGGACTTTCCGCTTCCTGCCCCGCCGGCGAGAAGAAAAATGTTCTTTCCCCGTTCAAGGGCGGGGAAAAATGCGTTGAAAAACTCTCTCTGCTTTGGTGTGAGGCTCATTCTTCCATAAACCTTTGAAGCTTTTCGCAAAAGTCGGTATCTTGTTCAAGGCTTTTTGTCGAAAGTTCAAAAGCCTTGCGGGCGTTTTGTTCGAGGTTTGCGCCTGCCGATAGAAAGCGTATCATCTCCGAGTTTGTGAGGGTTGAGGGGTCGATGTCCCGAAATTTTTTGACCGCCATGTCCTGCAGCTCAAGAGCTTTCTCTATGTGGCGGCGGTACATGTCTTTGATGTCCGAGTTTTTGTGGGGAGATGCTATTTTGTCATAGTGTGCCGCCCGTTTTTCCCAGTCATATTTGTCGTACCAGCGTTTGATAATGGAGATGTTACGCCTGGTCATTTTGGATAAGTCACTTAACGAGCGGGTTTTTGGCATATTCAAATATTGGTTAAAGCCTCTATATGCGGCATCTGTTTCATCTTCACGCTTTTTTAATATTTCATCTTTTTCTTCCGCCAAAATAATTCCTTCCTTAATTCCTTCCTTGTCTGTATCATTTGATTTATACGGATATTGGGGTTCCTTCCTTTTGTTCCTTCCCCGCTTTTCGCCGCAGAAATGAAGCGGCGCTTTTTTTCAGAAATTTAAGCCTGTGGATGCGGTGTTTATCCTCTTTAAAGACGTGTATCAGATTTGTTTTATCGAGCATAACGGCGCAGTGCAGGAGTTTACCATATATTTTGAATATGACAAGGTCGCCTGCCGCGGCTTTGTGGCATGGTATTTCCTCGAAGTGCTCGAGAAGTCTTGAATACGTTGAGTCAAAAGAGATATTTTCTTTGTCTGCCTTATATCTTGGCAAGTCGTCATAGATAAAATACATTGGTTCGAAGCATCCGAGATATGTGCCGTCGTGGTGAAGCTCGCAGTAGGGCTTATTTTCGAGGGTTTTAAGTTCTGTGATTTTCATTTAATATCCTTTGACATGTATGTCGATGCGGGCTGTGACGGGTTGGTTCTGGTTATTAAAGACCTTTATTATGCAGGCTGCGGGGCTTTTTGCCGTAACTGAACAATAGCCGCTGGTTCCGTCGCTTGTATTTGCGACCACTGCCGGTATTGAGCAAAAGGCGCGTTTTAGTTTGCTTTGCGTGTTTGTGGCGAAGTCGATGAGGACGCCTTCCTGGGCGTTTTCTACTATTATTCCTTTGTAATATTCGTCCCTGTCCTCGACATCGATTGTAAACACAAGGTTTTGGACGGTTAGTTTTGTCGTGTCATTTGTTGTGAGGTCAATTTTGAATTGATAGAAGCGTAACTCCCTTTCTTCATTGCCGAAGAGCTTCCAGTCACTCCAGATTTCCCCGTCACCGGAGTATCTTATATAGATACGGACGCTTGATGTTTCCTGTGTTTCGTTGCTTTCGTATTCAAGCGAAAGATAGGATTTGATTGTCATGCCGAGGTCGTAGACCGCTGTTGTCATTGAGCCTGCGGCGACGGTTGCCCCTCCCCAGTTGCCGTCTATGGCGTAGTAGGCTGTTGTTTGCCAGTTGAGGGCGTCTTCCGTTTTCCAGACGCCTGCGGGGTTGAGTTTTAGAATTCCGTTGTAGATGTAGCATTCATCAAGTTCTTGAGGTGGCGAGGCGAGCAAATCTTCTTGCAGCACGATGTTTAGGCTCGGAATGTCCGTGATATTGATTGAATAGACCGCCGGAGATGCCGAAAAGATGCCGTAAGAGTTTTTGGCTTTGATAAAGAAGGTTTTCAGCCCCGTGCTTCTTATAATTGTGCTGAATGTGGCGGCTGTAATGTCTGTGCCAAGGGTGGTGGCGCTCTCCCAGTTTCCGCCGCTGCGTATTTCGTATGTGACGTTGTCCATGCCCACGGGCTGCCAGCTAAAGAGGTAGAGATTGTTGTTTTGGACGATGTTGAAGAACTCGACATCAGGCGGCGGGGCGAAGACGTCGATTGATGAGGTTTCTGTGACTGTCGGGGCAAGGGCTCCGGGGGTGTCGAGGTAGAGAGAGGGGTTGTATTCCCGCCAGTAGACGCCGAAAGTGCCGTCATTTTTGTCTATAAGGCGGGTTATTTTGACGGATTTTGCGTTATATTTCATCAAATTGTCGCTGAGGCTTATGACGTCGCCTATTTCGAGATCAAAGACTCTGTAATCCGTTTCAAAGTAACCGAAGACACGCTCGAGGTTGACCTTATTCAGGTAATACCACGCCAGACGGGTTGCCTGCCCGTGTTCGATGACGGAATAAATTTCGACGCTGTGTTCAATCGGGGGGACGTTGTCGAAGGCGTCTTTTTCGGCGCAGGTTTCGACAATTGCCCATTCGTGGGCTTTTGAGCGGTATTTGACGATGATGCGGTCGTAGTTTTCTTCTGTCGGCAGGGTGGTAACTTCCTCGCTGCCTGCGATTATGTCTGATGGAGATATGACTTTGCAGGGTGTGCTTGACTTATCTATTTTAAACTGAAGCTGTTTGCCTTTCATGACGAGGGCGCCGCGGCATGATTTCTTGAATTCTTCAATTATATCACGGCGTGACATGGTGGAGTCGAATATCATGTTAAAGCTGAAGCGGGGTTTCCCCTCGATTGTCTGGTCGCAGAATGAGGCAGCGTCGATGAAAGAGTCTATGTCGATAAGTTCTTTTATAAGTGCGTCATCGCTTGAGCCGTCTTCTTTCAGCCCTATGCCGCATCCGTTGTAAGCTGTGAGGAAGTCGAGCAGGCACCAGGCGGGGTTTGAGCTGTATTTGACCGTGTAGACATTTGGCGTCGTGTATACTCTGACTTTGCGCCCTTTGACGATTGCTGTTGCGTTGAAGTTGGCGCTGACGTCGGAGGTAAATTTAACGTCAAAAAGCACGTAGGCAACGTTTTTGAGGCTTCCGACGGCTTTAATTTTATCGTTGAGGGTTGCTCCGGGGATAAAGTCGCTAATTTGCGCCGAGGAGGCGCCGAGATAGGGTTGAGCGCTTGATGAGGCAAGGTTTGCGACGGGGATGTCGTTTGCGCGGCAGTCTGAAATCGAGTTGACCGGCCCTTCTCCGAATGCGACCAGTTTTCTGACCCGATCACGCTGGGGGGTGAGTTCTTGCCAGATAACATTGCCCGCGAGCTTGTTTTCGCCGTAGATAAGCGCAAGCGGGAGCTGGTTGTTGACCTGAGTTTGAAGCGTGCCGTTGTATGTGGGGCTTGAGGAAATGCCTGCTTTGCGGCTTGCGAGGCTTTTGCACACGGCGTAGCCTCCGTAGATAACTCCGAATATGATGCTGGCACTTGAAGTTATCATTGCGGCACCGGTTGCGATTGCCGAGGCAGCGGCGCCGATGACGCCGAGAATGCCTGTTATAATGCCCATAAAACCTCTTTCTCCTGATCTTCGGGGGGATATTAAAAAATATTAAGCAAATTTTGTATTTCGGGCGGTCCTTTCATGGCGGGTCAAGCCATGATAAAAGGACATATTAAGTCTTAATTAAATTCCTGAAAAGACGTTTAAAGTGAAAATAATAAAAAATTTTGAACTTAAGTATTGACTTTTAATTTAGTTATTATGTATAATAAATTTATAAAAATCAAAACAAATTTAAATCACATGCTAATATTTATTCAACGAGGAACTTCGGTTCCATTTTTTTTGCGCTTTTTTCGGGGTTTTGCGCCTTTCCTGCCGCTTTGGCGCGGCGAAAGATTCCCGCTTCGGCTGCAGGCGGGTAACGGCAGACAGTTCGGGGTTGCCGCTTTGGTGCGGCGAAAGACTTTTATGGCAGGAGGCTTTTGGCTTTGCCCCAACGACAACGGTGGCGGGGGAGATTCTTGCCTCAGATGCAGGCGTAAGCCGTACATATGAGGACACCCTGAGGGTGCGCCCCACGGGCTTCCTCTTCGAGGACCCTGTTTGTTCCATTTCGGTTTTGCCTCAACGACAAACAGTTTGCAGAATGACGATATTTGAGAGCGTCATATTGAGCGTAAGCGAAATTCTTTGTAAGAAGCTGTTTCTTTGTTTTTGTTGCAGCCAAAAAGAAAGAAAAACGCTGCCATTTTCCTCCTGAAACTCTGAAAGCCGCTCCCCTCCGCAGAGTTTCAACAAAAAACTCCGATTTCGTAATCGGGTGAATGATTTTTGTCGGTGATGCAGCTTTCCCGGGGGTTTCTCGGCGGTTCCGGAGGCTGTAATCTTGAGGCTCCGCAAAGCGGCGAAAACCAATAAAAATGCACGGTTTAAACACCGTGCAAAAAGTTACCCAAACACCCGAATTTCTTCGGTTTCGCCCGTTGCGGGCCAAATTTTTCCGCAATCTTTCGATTGAATGAGTTCATTATAGCGCATTGTTTTTAAAAAAGCAAACAATTTCTCAAAACGCTTATTTGATAACCTGTTGGGCGGGTATTGACGGGAAACCGCCGAAATTGGAAAGGTTTCCCAGCTCGCTGCATCGTGTAAGCGTTTTATCACAGCTTGTTGCGCTTCCTGTGTAGGCGCAGCGAATGTCCTTGAACTTGCGCCACTGGCAGTTGACGCCGTAGGTCATATTGGGGCTGCGGTTTGAGTAGCCGCCGAGATATGTGTCGATGCTGAATTTGAGGAGCTCACGGCTTAGAGTGAGGTTGTTCGCCCGCCCGATAAACAGCGGAAAAGCACGGCTTGAAATGACTTTGAAGTCGTTATCAAGGAAAACTTCTTCTATCATGCAGGCGCAGCCGGTTAAAACATCGCCATGCAGCCCGATGAGCGAGCTTATCGAGCCGGCGAGGTTCGAAACTTCCACCTGCACACGCTGCAAATCATTGTCATCGCTGCGTGAAATTTCGGAGATTTTCAGCGGCGCACCGAGGTAAGACTCACCGTTGATGGTGATTTCGTCGAAGTTCTCATTCTCAAGCACCCGCAGCGGCGGGATGTCGGCGTCATTAAATTCGATTGTCAAAAGCTTGCGGGAGATGAACTCCTGCGAAACTATCGTTTGGCTTATGTCTTCCGGTATGGTCATAAAACGTCCCGTTTCTGTCGTCTTTAAGACATTGTTATCATTTCATAGATTTTGTCTATTTTTTCTTTTATATAACCGAAATCGTCCCGGAGCTCGTTGTAGCTGTCTTTTGTGACAAAATGCTCGGAGACTTCGTTTATGATGCGGCGATGCTTTTCTTCAAGCTGGGCGGGAGTGACGACGATTTTTGCCTGCAAAAGGAAATAAACAAGCGCCACAATAAGGGGTGCAAAGGGAATTATTTCGGCGCTAAAGTTCATGTCAGCTTACCTCATCTCAAGTCGGTTCTCAATTTCGGGCGGTAAAAGCGGCTCAAAGAAGGCGGCATAAATGGATTCGAGGTTTTCTCGCAGCACGGCGCCGACGCGCGGAAGCTCCTTCAGCGTGCTAATGTCAAAATCCGCCTGATGCTTTAACAGCGCACAATAGAAGATTATTAAGAGCTCTTTGAGCGTGATGGTGTTATCAAAAATCCTGTCACGCAGGGCAAAAACCGACGCCCCCGCAAGCTCTTCAAGCAGTGCATAGGCTGAAAAGTCGTACTCAAGAAGATATTCCCGCCCGTTTATCTCAACGGAACGGGGGCGAATTCTCAAATCCTCAAAACTCATCTCGTCAATTTACGTCCTTAAATGTCCTGAAATAAAAAACGCCCGCACTCCAACCCCGTGATTTTTTGATACTCACGTGTTTGTTGCGGACATATTATGTCTTATTTATGAATTGATAATTTTCTTCAAACGCTGCGCAAACTCCTCAGAACGGGCTTTTATGGTGTAGAGAAGCTCCTTGCTCTCAAGCGCCCTCGGCTCAGGCTGTGTTGTCTGGTTAAAAAGCTCTGTGTCCTTTGGTTTTAAAGATTTGCTCCCGTAATTATATTTGCCGTATTGACCTAACGACGGTATATTCATTTAACGCCTCTTTATATTCCTTGTATATATTAATTAAAAAATTTTTATATATCCAATTCCGGAAAGCGGCGGAAAATTAACAAAACTTTACAAGTCCTCACGGACTTCCATGAGCGCCAATTGCGTGCGTCCGTAGCCTTGATAGCTGCGTGTTGCCTCGAGAGTGTCACTATCAAAGCGCACACGATAGGTTTCTCCGTCGCCGCCGTGTGACAACGGATAAGTCCAGTCGAACGACCTGAAACGTCCTTTGCAGGTGTTGAAAAACTCTTCAAGGGCAAGGAATTCCTCGGCAGGCTTTTGAAAGGTGAGGACCCAGCGCCTGAGAGGTGCATCATAGCACGCTTCACGGTTATTATGTGAAGTAAGAAGGAGGTCTTTCACGGTGGAATAATGTATGGAGTGCGTGTGTTCCTCAAGCGCTGCGGCAGACAAGCCGACGGGGTCCTCAAAGTCCTTGATAAGAGAGATTTTTTCAATAACAGCGCTCGCTCCTGCGGGGAATGCGATTTTGAGATTTTCCCCCGAAGCCTCAAAAGCAATGCTGTTTTTACCGTTTTGAAGCCTGCGTTCCCCGGCGCCAAGGGCGCACACCGAGCTGTCGAGGCTTACATTGCCGCTTATCGTGGTCTGTATATCAAGGCGATATGAGCTTCCCGCCGTCATAACCCCGTTCTGGGCGAGGTATTTTGTTTCATTTGACGTGTTTGACACGCTCAACGTGCCGTCCTCAAGAGTGCAGACGGCGGAGGTTTCCCAGTCTTCCATGTCCAAAAACTCGGCATTACGCAGGATATTCCCTCTTTCTATGCCGTAAAATTTTACGCTGCAAGAGGAATAACCCAGATATTTGATGTCCTCTTCAAGCTTGTCATCGGCAAAATAGCACCTGTAAACACGGTTATTCCCGCCGATGCCGCGGCTCCAGCGATAGAGAAATTCCCCGTGCTCGCCTTTGAGGAGGCAAAAGAGTTCTTCAAGTGCGCTGCGGCGTGCGGGCGACAGTTTCAGAGGGAGGATGAACGTCCTCAGCCCGTAAAATTGCGTGGGCTTGCGCTGTTCGTTGCCTTTAATGCGTTCGACGACGTTTGTTTTGAACTCAAGGGCGGTCGAATATTCACCGCTGAAGGGGATATTGAATATTACTCGGCTCATATCAGGCTCCGTTTACGGCATTGCGCAGGTTGTTCTGGTTGCCCCGGATGCCCTCGGCAACCCATTGCTGTATCTGGCTTTTTTGCTGCTCGAGCATCCTCATGTTTGTGACGGGATCGAGCGATTGGAATGAGAAATACTGGTTAACGTTTATGGAGGCGGGCGCCGCGCCGAGTTTATCGTTGGGAATAATTGTGCCTGCCGAGTCAGGGACGAATAACTCCGGCCCCTGCTCACCCACAACGGAAATTTTGCCTGTCGGCGGGCGCCCGCCTTCCGCAAACAATCCGCCAATTGTCTTTGTCAGCACCTTGAAGATGCTTCCAAAGGGGCTGTCGTTGGTTTTGGCGTTGATGAGGTCCAAAACGGCGTTGGCGCTCTCTTCCCCGAGCTCTCTGAAAAAACGCTGCATAAAGCCTTTGAAGCCGTCTGCGCTAGAACGTGTGCGGGAGAAGGCGTTTGACCATTGCTCCGCAAAATTGTCCGCTATCTCGCCGCCTTCTGACGAGGTTTCGGCAATCATGTTCAAACAGCTTTCATAAGCCTGCTTTGCGTATTCCACATAGCTCGAGTAGCTTCCGGCGGCGCTGTTTAGCACGCTGTCACCCGCAGATAAGGCGCCGTCCTTGGATTGCGACATAGCGTTTTCCCATTCGGCAATGAAAGATTGCGCCTCGCTTTTGCGGGCTGCCTGTGCCTTTTTGGAGCTTTCGAGCGTGCTCTTCAGGCTTTGTGCGTCGTATTTTGCGCGGGTTTCGTATTCTTTTTTGAAGGCATTTTCCGCACTGCTCAAGGAAAGTTCCCTTGCGGCGTCCAGTTCGGTTTGGAGCGCCCGGGCGTTTGCTCTTATGCTCTCAAGCTCCTGCGAAAAGCGTTTTGAAGAGTCGCTATATGCCATTTGTACCTCAAAAATAATCTAAACTTTTGCCGCAACAACCGCATCAGGCTGATAAACCACCGGCAGCGGGCAGCTTTCAGCGAGTAACCAGGCGGCTGAAGGGTCTTTTTCGTACCATAATTTGGAGAAAAACTCCATTCCGACGCGGGCATCGGCTTCCAAATCCTCGATAAGTCCGTATTCCTGAACAAATTTCGCCCCGCTTGCGGCAAGGATAAAGGCATTGTCAGGAATAAGCGGCTTGCTTGTCGAGCCGTCGAGGTATTGTTCGGCGCATTCATAGACGTCAATGCCGCAGAGACGCCCGATATAAGCCGTATTGTCAAGCTGCAACTGCCCGACTGACAGCCCCGTGTTATTTAACATGGCGCGGATGTTCTCGTCAGCAAGGAGCTTTTCGACTGCCTCCGGGCCTGCAATGGCGATGTTGGCGCTCAACCCGCTGTCCTGTGCGATGAGTTTTTTCCAAGAACGAAGATTACCGAGGATATCGGCGGATGTACCGCCCCAAACATTGTTCTCGCTGAGAACAGGCTTGTGTGTCGAGCTGAAATCGTAGTCTATGCTGAAAGAAAACTCGTTGTCGGCATACTCAATCCCACCCATAAGCGCATTTGCCGCCATCCACTCAATGCGTTTCGTGATGATTGCTTTGAGGTGGTTTTGTTCGCGGGCAATTTTGCCGTCTGTCGGGCTTTTCAGCGCGTCGCCGCCGACATAGACAGACTCGCCGATGTCACGTTGAGCAAGGATTTCCGTTGCGCTCAACTGCTTTTTGACACGAATGCGGGGGAATTTGACGGTTTTTGTGGAGAAGCCGACCTTTGAAATGACTTTCCCCTCTTGCGAAGAGCCGGTAAAAGGAGCCAACTTCTTGTAGTCCGCTGATTTTTCGATGTCAATCTCTAGAGTTGAGCTGTAGTTCTGGTTTTTGGCGGTGAATATTTTATCCAAAATCAACGATGGAGGGGTTGCAAGGGCGTTTATTGAGGTGGTAAGCGTTCTATAATCGTAAGTTGTCATTAGTAAACCTCCTTAAGCCATATGGCGTGTGCTTGTAAGTCAGCTTCCGCCGCTGTTGTATAACCAGTGAGAGCGTTTTTGTTGAAAACACCGTGGACATAAGCGTATGCTTTGATGTCAGACGATGCCTGCGGGGTATCATGTGCGAGAATTGCGCAGGCTGTCTGTGTTCCGTCGCTGCCGCCCGCTGCATAGGCTTTATATTTGCCGCTTGCGGTTACCTTCCCGAGGATAGTCCCTTCGGTCATTGCGTTTGCACCGGATGCGACGGTAATTGCTATCTCAACGGGCGGATGAGCGCCTGCGATGAGGTCTTTCGGCGAATAGTCGCCGGCGGAAGTGAGTCCGTAATCTTGAGTCATTTTAATCTCCTTTAAATTAGCTATTTATTGCTGCCGGAGCGGTTTCCGTTTCGTCGATAGAGATATCGAACAGAAGCGGCGCGGATATCCCGCTGCGGATAAACTTCTTTGACGTGAAAACAGCGGAACCAGAGAGTGAGTAGGTGGCAAAATCGTTTTCGACAGCTGAGAGAGGGGCGGCACTGATGCGGCATTTCATTATGTTGATGCGCAAAGAGCCTTCATCAATGTTTGTTACCTGCGCCGCAAGCTGGAAATAAGACGGCTTATCCCCGCTTTGCAGCGAGAAGACCTGTTTCCCCGATGGTGTTGACCCGCTTGAAACAAGCCTGCCGCCGAGTGCGGCCTTGAGGAGCTCGAGGCTGAGTTTTGCAAACCCGACATTAAAGGTCGCTTTTTTGATGTTTGAATAGACATCGAGCACGATATTATCGCCCGTGAGGTCCTTTTCTTCGATTTCGAGGTCGATGCTCAAATTTTTTGCCCCGGGGACATCAATCGCATCGCCAACCGTATAGGCGGTTTCCGTGTCTTCAGTTATGGGATAAATCTTGATATCGTCGATGCCGAAGACTTTTGAGGTTGTTTTGACTGTCATATATACTCCTTTTAGTAACTTTTTGCTATGCGAAGCCCCGCTTCCGTTTCAGGGGAAAGAGGGCGCTTTGGCGCTTGTGTTGCAAGCTCTTTGAAGGTGCATCGGGGCGGAAGTGTCGAAAGAAACTCGCGCATAATGTTCGCGGGAGAGTCTTCACCGTCGCAGAATGCATTTGGCGGGGTATCATCGAGCATGCAGAGTGTAGATTGCAGAAACGGGGCATAAGCCTTGTTGATTTTGCCCTCATCGCAAAGCTTTGAGATAAACTGTTCCGCCTCAAGGCGCCGTGTCTGCGAGAGAAGAGCGTCATAGTCACGCTGCAGCGCAGCAAATTCGGAAGCCGCAGGCTCGTCGTTATAGAGCGAGTAGTCCTCCGAGGAGCCGAACGAATAGTGTAATCCCTTGACAGCCGGAGGTGTTGCCCCGAGAAAGCCGACATGCCGCAGTGTTTTATCGTGGTTTATGGCGATTGAGATTTTGCGATAGAGCCCGGAGTCAACCCAGTTGATAAATTCCGGAGCGAGGTTCGCAAATTTCACGAGCAGGCGGTCATTTGCACGTTTAATCTTGTCCACCCACCCGAAGGCAGGGGCGTCTGTGGCGGGGTGCCCGATAACGACAGGCGCTTCATTATTGTCCTTATTGTAGTTACGGACGATTGTGTCAAGGTCATCGTTGCTCCATGTGCGTGTAATGCCTCTTGAGTCGGTGTGTGTCCCGCTGCGGAAGACCTCGACCCAATCAAGATACCATTTTTTCATAATATACCTCTTTTTATGTCATAATGCGGTTGCGGGGAGGCAGATTTCGAATTTTGCCTCGTAGTGCCAGAGTCCCTTGCGGCAGTTGACAAGACGGACGCTGAGCGGGGCAAGTTTATTTTTGAGAATGGTGCAGCCCGTGAGTGCTTCTTGTGCTTGCTGCAGGAGGGCATAGGCGCCGTCATTGCCGTGGAGTTCTTTCTTATAGACGGAAACGGCGAATTGATATGCGATTTTTTGGGTTAAGTCGTTGTAGTTCAAGGGGGTGTAAAAATTTGCGCCCGTAAAATAGACGACAAGTGCGCCTTTAGGGTGGTTCGGCTTATAAGAAGACGGGTCGGAGCCGCCCTGTTCGACGGCAACGCCCGGGATACAGGCGGCAAGGCGCTCAAGGATGGCTGTTTCGATGTTCCGGATAAGTTCCATGGCTTAGAGTCCTCCGAGAAAACGGCGGCTAAACAGTTTGTCGCAGGGTGTTTTATTGGTTAAAGTTTCGTTCTGGCGCTGTGTTTTCAAGTTTAGTTCGCCGTTCTGGAGCTTCACAAGGAGGTTAAGAGCCTCGGTATATGCCGTGGACACGGAGTCCGGTGCGTCATCGCCGCAGCTGTCGAGGTAGAGGCGGAATGTGGCGAGAGTCACCGCTATTCCCGTAAGCAGCGGGCTGTTAATGTTGATTGGCGTCGGATAAGAGCCTTCGAGGTGGGCATCGATGAGAGTTGAGGCAAATTCGATGGCTTTATTGACACGGGTAGTGTTGATTTCGGCGCCGTTTTCATCGGTTAGGCGGGCGAGAATGTCTTCCGTGAGGGCGTTTTTCAGGTCGTCAATTGTGCAATACATTGTAGTTCCTTTTGTTGCGTGTGCGGGGGAGGGTATCATATTGAGCGGAGCGAAATATCCAGTTGCGTAAGAATCTGTTTTGTTCGTTTCTTTCTTTTTGCTGCGACCAAAAAGAAAGAAACGCTGCCAAAGAAAGAAAAAACGCTGCCAAAACGAAATCTGGAATTTTTCTTCTGAAACTCTGAAAGTCGCTATGCTCCACAGAGTTTCAACAAAAAAACTCCGATTTCGTAATCGGGTGAATGATTTTTATCGGGGATACAGAATCTATGGGGTTAGGGCTAGCATGGCGGGTGAAGCGCTTTTCCCCCATCACTATGAGCGTAAGCGAAATATCTTTGTGCATAAAGGTTTTAGACCCTTCGCTGTGCTCAGGGTGACAAGAGGCTTTGCGGGTGCGGTTTTGCCTCAACGACAAACAGTTTGCAGAATGACGGGGCGTCAGGGTGCGGGCGGAATGGTGAAGTCGTCGCCGTTGAGGGCGTAGGTTTTTTGGAAATATTCTTTTGAGAAGGCAACGCCGATGCGGGCGAGTATCTCGTCACGCTGTGCGAGTTCCGTGTTAATCTCATTTTTGTCGCAGATGACAAAAGCGGGCGGGCGTTCGCCTGTGCGGAAGTTGAGGCTTATTATCCAGCTGATGAGGGTGTTGAGGGTTGTTTGGACAAGTTTTATGTCTGATTGGACGATGTCTTCTCTGACACAGAGGTGTGCTTTTGCGGCGGCATAAGACCCCGAGGACCCGACCTGAGTCGTAAGTGTTTGTCCCAGCAGGGCTTTAGAGATTTCGTCGTTGTTGAACTCGACAAGCTCGCGGTAGACGGCTGCCGAGGCGGTGCGGGTGGCGGGGTCTTTGAGTTCGACGTCGCAGTTTTTATCGATTACCGCAACGCCGTCCTGTACCATATTATTGAGGGCGTCACGCAGGGAGATTGCCTCTTCTTCGGTGGTCTGGCGGTTAAGTTTGCCGATAGCCCAGGGCATCCCGTATTTTTCGACGAAAGAGACCCAGAATTTGAGTCCGCCCTTTTTGAAAGTTACCGCCCAGAAGATGCTTGAGAGAAGCTTTTCGCCGTACGGGTTAATACATGTGGCGTTATGGCGGGGGCAAAGAAACTTCATATCGGGGACAGGCTCGCCGTCGAAGAGGTTTGAAGAGGAGAGGAGGCGGAGTTCTCCTTTTTTGGTGAAGGCGAACCATTCCTGAGGCTTGGGTTCAATTCTGTCGGGGATAAGCGAGGAGTTATCGACCTTCCATATAATTTCCAGGGGCTGATAGCCGAAGAGGGGGGCGTTTAATATTTGTGAGATAAGGGCGTCGGTGTCAATTGAGTCGAACACGCTTTTGACGAGGGCGAAGGCGGCGTTCGAGGAGTCATGTTGTTCGATATGCCAGCCTTTTGAGAGAACACCCGACTTACGGGAGGTGACGCAGGAGCGGACGTGGGGGTCGTTGAGGAGCTCTCTGTAGACGTTCATTCCGCCTGAGTGGCGCATAAGAATTGAGTCGGGGTCGGGGAGTATGCCGTTTATGGCGAACAGACCGCCTCTTGCGGCGGATGAAATTTCTCGTGTCAAGCTTTTATTCATATACAGACCTCATTTCCGCCCCTTATATCCCCTGAAAACCATGTTGTGACATGGTGTGGGGGGGGTGCGGGGGGTTAAAAAAATATTAAAAATTGTAAAACCATAAAATGGTGTTATAGTGTCGTTTTCGGGGTATGCAAAAAAATTTTTTAAAAATTTTGGCAACTTGGAGAGTTGAGGAGATTTTATATTGCAAGAAAAGGGAATGTGACATGCAGATAACGACAAATTATTCAATACCGAAGACACAGGCGGGTGCAGCACCGCAGAAAAAGCGTAACAGCGCTGCGCAGGTGAATTTTGGGAAGGTAACCGGCGAAAAAGAATTATTATTGCGCTCTATCGGGATGCGCCGTATGGATATTATCGATAAGATAAGCGACGAAGCCGGTCTTGATGTCTTTATCAAACGCGGGGTGGACTTTGACGACTCAACGAGGCGGCATGGTTATATTATTCCCAAGAGTCATGACAATCCGGAGCCCGATCCGAAAGATTATGATACGAGAGTCGGAATTGGCTGGTGGGTGCCGAGGGGGCAGCGTACGCCCGATATAGACGCACCGAAACCGCCCGGGGGGATGTTTGTGCTGAAAGACAGCCGTGCGGTTCTCTCTTCAGGCGAGGGTTTTCTCTACAGCGAGCACCCGATGTCGCTTTATATGATAATAATGCGTGATCTTTGCCAGAAAGCGGCAGAACGCAAGATTATGTCGGCTCTTCAGGGGCGCAAAGTTGATTTTAACAATCAGAAAGACGCTTATGATAGCACACTTCTAAGCGTGATGATGCCTTTGCATACGCTTCCGCAGTTCACCAAGGCATTTTCCTCGACGAAGAGCGAAAACAGAAGGAACCATGACAACCTCTTGAACGCCAGTGCAGACACGTTTACACGAGTTATCAACCGCATGGCAAACTATGAAGTCTTTTTACAAAAGAATTTCAAGACCAGAGAAGACAGAGAACGCTGGGTGAGAAAGCACAAACGCGAGATTTATCCTCTGGAACTCTTTAATGATAAGCAATGGGCCGAAAAACGCAAGCAATATCAGGCAGCAAAAAAAGGGAATAATGTATAATGAAAATCAGTGCAAATTACAACCTAGGATTGAATTACAGGGCGCAAACGAGGCAGACACAGGCATTCAAAGGCTTTGTGAAGGAAAGAGAGCGCACTCATTTTATGGATGACTACGGCTGCAACACCGGACAAATCATTGAAAAGCTTTCTGATGCTTACGGGAAGGACTTGATTTATATCAAAAAAGACCCGCTCAAGTACAATGAAGACCTCCGCGGGGCGATGTATATCGTTCCGAAAGGGGAAACGGACCCGCATGTTGAAGGCTCAAAGAAAATAGAGTATAATTATTACAGGCCCTCGGAAACGGAAAAGAAAGAATTCCTCAGAAAGCTTACGAGCGAAATCATCACGCTGCATGACGGGTCAAAGGGGAGCGTCTGGTCAGGGCTTGACGAAGCTAACCAGTTGAGAGAACGCTTCGGAGATGACTTTGACGGTGAGTATCTCTACAATTTGCTTGACAGATATCACAATGCCCAGGTTAAAAACGGTCGTTTCATTTACACAGGGCCTTACAACTCCAATGGCAAAAAGTAAAATGGAACTTTGCCCCAAAAAAATGATTGAAAATTTTTTTTGAAAATCGGAAAAAATGAAAATGTCCGATTTGTTTACCCAAAGATCATGAAGGCGGAACAGCGTTTTAAACAAAATTTTAAGGCGCTGTTTTTCTTTTTGAAAACGAAAATTCATGAACGGGAGCGCAGGCGGGTTTTTTACATAATTTTGATTATTGGTATATTTCGAATAGACATATTTCTGCCCCGGAAAGCATGCGGAGGCATGCTCTTGCGGGCGGTGATTTTGGGGGATGGGGCTTTTGTGGGGAGCACCCTCAAAGACTCTTCGCTTACGCTCAGAGTGACGGAGTGGCGGGCTTCCCCTGCATTCAAAATGCAGGCGGATAAAATCATTCACCCGATTACGAAATCGGAGTTTTTTTGTTGAAACTCTGTGGAGC
>ERZ1090861.462-NODE-462-length-24756-cov-16.617870_pt1 | contig 24756 bp, 29 predicted proteins | sample MGYA00478482_ERZ1090861 | MGnify/ENA primary metagenome ERZ1090861 (study PRJEB33644, sample SAMEA5815744) | chicken gut metagenome | biome: Chicken; feature: Gastrointestinal Tract; material: Caecum | place: Ireland | collected 2019-01-01 | study: A study of the... | reverse complement strand
TAATAAAATATTGAAAGGAGATGATTTTTTGACAAAAAAAGATAAAGGAAAAATTACGAAAGAAATTGAAATCTTTATAAGAGATAATCAAGATTTAACTGCAACAGAAATTTCTGCATTAACAGGAGTGAGCGTAAGTAAAATTTACTATCATGTCAAAAAGAATAATTTAAAATTAAATAAAAAGAAAACTAGTGTAGAAAAATATTTAGAAACATTAAAATAAAAAAAGGAGATATATTATGGGGTATATAAATTATGAAATAATTAAGCATGAATTACCAGACAATATGAAATGGTTGGAAAATAGAACTATATTATTAACAAGAACTGGAAGTCATGCTTATGGAACCAATACTCCTGATAGCGATGAAGATTTTAAGGGGATTTGTATTCCACCAGCAGAATATTATTTAGGACTAAAGTCTATAAATGAATATAATACTGCTGGTGGAAAAAATTTTACTAAAAATCAGCCAGGAGATATAGATGTAACAGTTACACATATTAACAAATTTGTTAGAGATGCTATGAATGGAGTTCCTAACAATTTAGATATTTTGTTTTGTAGAGATGAAGATATTATATATATAGATGACTTTGGTAAAGAATTAAGAAAGATAAGAAAAGAATTTTTAAGTAAAGCATTAAAACATAAATTTTGTGGATATGCTCATTCTCAAAAACATAAAATAATTGTGAAAAAAGGAAATGGCAGTGGTAGACAAGACTTAATTGAAACTTATGGTTTTGACACAAAATATGCTAGTCATGCTGTTCGTTTACTTACAAGTGTTGTTGAAATTCTTGAAACACATGACTATCATACATATAGACCAGAAAGAGAACTTTTATTAGACATCAGAAATGGTAAATACACAATGGAACAAGTTTTTGAAATGTTGGACAATTTAGAAGCTAAAGTTGAAGAGTTATATGTTACTAGCGATTTGCCATACAGTTGTGATTATAACAAAATAAATAATTGGCTTATAAATATTAATAAAAAGGCTTTAGATTATGATTGGGAAAATAAATAATTGTCAGATTTTTGACAAAATATAAAATATTTTTAAATTTGCTATTGACTTTCTCAATTTTATATATTATAATATTGTCAGTTTTTAGAAAGGAGAATTTTGAAAATGGAACAAAATGCTGTTATGGAAATTAATGAAAGTAAAGATTTAGACTACTTATCACTTACACCACAAGAAAGAAGTACAGTAGATAATTACATTAAAACATTAAATGTCAATGATAACTCTTCTATTATAAAATTTGGTGCAGAGTCTCAAAATAAGATTGCAAACTTTTCTGAGAGTATTTTAAAATCAACAATGACAAAAGATAGTGGAGAAGTTGGAGACTTACTTATTAGTCTATCTGGAAAATTAAAAGGCTTTGATGGTACTTTAGAAAGTAAAGGTGGCTTTTTAGGACTGTTCAATAATGCTAGAAAGAAAATAGAAAACATAAAAACAAAATACACTAATCTTGATAAAGTAATTCAAGGAGTAGAACAAAAACTTATCTCGCACAAAAATGCAATGATGAAAGATATTGAAATGTTTGACAAATTATATCAACAAAACTGGGAACATTATAAGGAAGTATGTCTTTATATCATTGCTGGAGAAAAGATGCTAGAGAAGTTACAGAAAGAAGACTTACCACAGTTAGAAGAAAAGGCTAGAAACTCAAATAGTCAAGTAGACATTCAAGCAGTTAATGACATGCAAAATACAATTAATAGATTTAGTAAAAGACTTTATGACTTAAAAATTACTAAAACTATTGCAGTACAAACAGCCCCTCAAATTAGGTTGATTCAAAATAATGATATGCAATTAGCTGACAAAATAGAAAGTTCTATTTTTACTGCAATCCCTTTATGGAAATCACAATTTGTTATTGCTTTAGGTTTAAATAATGCTCAACAAGCTTTAGAAGCTCAACAGGCAGTTTCTGACATTACAAACGAGATGTTAAGAAAAAATAGTGAGATGTTAAAACAAGGAACTATTGAAATTGCAAAAGAAAGTGAAAGAAGTGTAGTTGATGTAGAAACTTTAACAGAGGTAAATAATAACTTAATTTCTACAATAGATAATGTGATAGAAATACATAAACAAGGAGAGGAAAAAAGAATACAGGGACAGCAAGAATTACAAAGACTAGAAGGGGAATTGAAAGATAGAATGTTAAAAAAATAAGGAGAGAGAAATGAATATAGAATTAATAAATGCTCATACTAGGGAAATGAAAGAGCAAATAGATAAATTAAATTTTAAAGATGTTGAAACTCTTAAAAAAACAAAATTCTTTAAATCAATTATGCTTTGTATTATGACAGCAATAGATTTAGGGCAAGATAGCATTGAATTTACTTTTCCTAAGTTTTCAATAGAAAAACAAGATATTCTTGGTGATGCTCTTGCTAGTTATGGATTTGATGTAAGCTGTGGAAGAGTACCTGATTTTTCATATCAAGCATTAGAGAAATTGGCAGACCCAAATGTAGATAAGGCGAAAAAATTAAATGTATTTTTAGAAGAATTACCTTGTTCAGTGAGTGAAGAGGAACAACAATCCTTTTTAGAACATGTTTCGAAAATTGCACAAGAGATAAAAAGAAAAGTGAAATCTCAAGGAGATAGACTGCTAGTTGAAATAAAATGGGGCGGAACTGAACTAGAAATTGATAGAAATTTAAAGTTTATGAGAATGGTTTCAGAAAGTGAAAGTCTGGCTGATTTCTTTGAAACAATAGACGAAATACAAAATACTGAACTGGGGGAACAAATTGTACATGAATCATTTGAGGACAAAAGTGATGTTGAAAAATTTTTTAGTTCATTTTTGGACAGTTATGATGATGAGGATGAAGATGAAGAAGATTAAATTTTAGAAAGGAAAGAAAAAAATGGAAGTTCAAAAAAATTTTAATTTAGATTCTTCTAAAGTTGAAGAACAAAGACAAAAATATGGAAATAATAGACTAACAGAAAAAAAACAAGATGGTTTTTGGAAAAAATATTTTGAGGCATTTAATGACCCAATTATAAAAATTTTAATGGTAGCTCTAGTCATTAATTTAATATTTGTTTTTACTGGAAATGCAGAATGGTATGAGGCTGTTGGAATTTTTGTTGCGGTATTATTAGCGACATTTGTATCTACTTTTTCAGAATACAGTAATGAGAAAACATTTGCTAAATTACAAGCAGAAGCAGACCAAATAAAATGTAAAGTTAATAGAGATAATAAAATTCAAGAAGTTTCAATTGATGATATAGTTGTTGGAGATTATGTAATTCTACAAGCAGGAGATAAAATACCAGCAGATGGAGTTATGGTACAAGGAGAGATAAAAGTTGACCAATCTTCATTAAATGGAGAATCTGAGGAGGCAACAAAAAGGACTCCAACAAGTGAAATGGAATATTCTAACGAAGATGATTTACTTGGTATTGATAGAGTTTTTCGTGGCACAACAGTTACTGAAGGAGAATGTATTATAAAAATATGTAGAGTTGGAGATAATACAACTTTAGGAAAATTGGCTCAAGAAATTCAAGAAGACAATGATAGAGAAACTCCTTTAAAAGTAAAACTTACAAAATTAGCAAAACAAATTAGTAGATTTGGATATATAGGTGCAATTTTAATTGCAGTAGCATATATGTTTATGCAAATACATATGGCAGGATATGTAGATTATTTTTCAACTTGGCAACAGCCTGTAGCAGACTTAGTTGATGCTATTATTTTAGCTGTTATTATTATAGTTATGGCAGTACCAGAAGGACTACCATTAATGATAGCATTGGTATCTGGTTTGAATATGAGAAAAATGTTAAACAACAATGTTTTAGTAAAGAAGATAAATGGAATAGAAACTGCTGGAAGTTTAAATATATTATTCAGTGATAAAACAGGAACAATAACAAAAGGGAAATTAGAAGTTGTAGAATTTCTTTCAGGAAAAGAGGATTCTTATAAGACATTTGATGAAATTCCAAGTGGTTTAAAAGACTTATTAAAAGATGGAATAATAGAGAATTCAAGTGCTGTTTTAGAAGAAGATAATGGAAAATTTACTATTATTGGTGGAAATGGAACAGAAAGAGCATTACTTGGTTTTCTAAAAAATAGTAAAGAAAATAGTTTTAAAAAAGATAATATTGTTATAGAGGAACAAATTCCATTTAACAGTAAAAATAAATATTCTGCAACTACTATAAGATATAAAGACCAGCCCGAAGGAGAAGGTTATATAACTTTAATTAAGGGAGCTCCAGAAAAAATATTAAATAAATGTACACATTATTTTAGTACAAATGGTAGGAAATCAAAGTTAGATTCTACTGGGGAATTAGAATTAGCTATTTCAGGAAGAGCAAAAAAATCTATGAGAATGTTGGCATTTGCAATTTCTGACAACAAGATAAATAATGGAGAAATTGATTTAGAAAATATGACTTTAGTAGGTTTTGTAGCAATTAGAGATGAAGTTAGACCAGAAGCAGTGGAAGCTATTAAAGAGGTGAACTCTGCTGGTATTCAAGTTGTAATGATAACAGGAGATATAAAAGATACAGCAGTTGCTATTGCAAAAGATGCAGGAATTATTACAAATGATAATGATGTTGTTTTGACAAGTAGTGAATTGCAAGAACTTAATGACAATGAACTAAAAGCTATAATTCCTAATTTAAAAGTTGTAGCCAGAGCATTACCAAGTGATAAATCAAGATTAGTAAAATTGGCTCAAGAATTGAATCTTGTTGTAGGCATGACTGGAGATGGAGTAAACGATAGTCCTGCTCTTAAAAAGGCAGATGTAGGTTTTGCTATGGGGTCTGGTACAGAGGTAGCAAAAGAAGCAGGAGATATTGTTATATTAGATGATAACTTTAAATCAATAGATAAAGCAGTATTGTTTGGTAGAACAATATATAATAATATAAGAATGTTTATTATGTTCCAATTAACGATAAATGTTTCAGCAGTACTAATATCATTCTTTGCTCCACTATTTAATTTACCAACACCATTAACAATAATTCAAATTTTATGGGTAAATTTAATTATGGATACTTTAGCAGCATTAGCATTTGGAGGAATAGCTCCATTAAAAAGATATATGCAAGAAAAACCAAAATCAAGAACTGAAAGTATTGTAAGTAAGAATATGATGAGTTCAATTTTAACAAATGGAATTTTTATTACAATTGTAGGATTATTATTTTTAATGGCACCATTTATGAAAGACTTATTTAGACCTAGTGAAACGAATGCATACCTACTAACAGGATATTTTACTACATATATATTTATGTGTGTATTTAATGGACTAAGCGTCAGAACATCAAAAATTAATATTTTTGAAAATATAACACACAATCCAAGTTTCTTAAAAGTTTTCGGAATTATTCTATTAGTACAAATTATCATTACATATATAGGTGGAGATATTCTAAGAATGTATGGTTTAGCAGGAAAAGAATGGTTAGTGGTGTTAATAACTTCTATCTTAATCATTCCATTAGACATGATAAGAAAACTTATTGTTAAAAAAATTTCAAGAAATAAAAAAGAGAGCAATTAATTTTGCTCTCTCAAAAGTAAAAAAAAAGGAGAAATAAAAATGATATATGAATATGGAAAAGATGTAATTTTATCACAAAAACCAACAATTGATTTTAATAAAAATACTCCTAGAGAAATTCTACAGTATGCAGTTGGTAGCTTATTATATACACCAGCAACCAGACAAAGCATAGCAGAAAAAATATTAAATAAAAATATTTGTTGTCTTAAATCTATAGCTTTATGTTTAGAAGATGCTATTGGGAGTGGACAGGTTTCTGAAGCTGAACAGTGTGTAAAGGAAACACTTAAAATTTTAAACGAAAATAAAAATAAACTAAATAACGATTTGCCTTTAATTTTTATTAGAGTTAGAGAGCCAAAGCAAATGTATAGATTATATAAAAAATGTGGAAATCTATTGGAATTAATAACTGGTTTTTTAATTCCTAAGTTTAACAAAGATAATATGCAAGATTATATAGAGAATTTTCACAAAGTAAAGGAAAAAATAGAAAGCCCTTTATATATATTACCTATTATAGAAAGCACAAATGCTATATATATTCAAAATAGAATAGATAATTTACTTCAAATTAGAGAGAGTTTAGACCAGATAAAAGATGAAGTTCTCAATGTTAGAGTTGGTGGAGCTGACTTTTCAAACATATTTGGAATTAGAAGAAAAATGACTGATACAATCTGGGATGTTAGAGTAGTTTCTAATTGTCTATCTGATATTATAAATATGTTTAGTAAAGACTATGTTGTTAGTGGTGCAGTTTGGGAATATTTTGACAGTTATCATAAAGAGTATAAAATAACAGAAAATAGTCTTCAAACAAAAGATGCTGTATTTCCAGATAGAATGTTAGTTCCAGATTCTCAATGGGCAGAAGGCTTAAAAAAAGAATTGTATCTTGATAGATTAAATGGAATGATAGGAAAAACTTGTATTCATCCAAAACAGCTACCATTTGTACAAGAATCTCTAATTGTAGAAAAAGAGGATTTTGAAGATGCAACTCAAATTGTAAATGCTAGTGTTTCTGAATGTGGAGTTTTGAATGGACATGGAAAAATGAATGAACTTAGAACTCATATAAATTGGAGTAAGAAAATAATAAAATTGGCAAGTGTATATGGTGTAAGGGAGGAAAAACAATGATTAATATATGGTTTGATGGTTGGTTTTCTAGTGCTTATAATATCATATCTGGAATAAGAAATAATCCAGATAATAAACCAGTAAAAATTTTTGGAACTCATTATAAGCCAATGGGTTATGAGGGATTGTGTGATAAGTGGGAGTTTAGAAAAGACTTTATTGAAGACGAAAAATATTATGGAGATTATGAGGAAAGTTATAGTCGCTGGGCATTAGATTTTTGCGAAAAAAATAAAATAGATATATTTTTCCCTAGAAGATATTTTGAAATCATATCTACTTATGCAGATATGTTTGAATATACTGAAAATGGTAAATGTAAAAAGACAAAGATAATGCTTCCAAATAAAAATTTACTAGCAATTCTTGACTCAAAAATTGCAACAAAACATTTTATTATGGATAACTATTCTGAAGAGATAGTAGCTCCTACAGTTCTTTTTTCAAGTATCGACCAAGTAGAATCATTTAAAAGGCAGTTGAATGATATGTCTTTCCCTTATGGTTTCTTATGTATGAAACCTAATTGTAGTACAGGAGCAGAGGGGTTTAGAATTTTAAATTATCCATTTGATGCTTATAGAATTAGAGATATTTTAAGAAAAGGTAAAGAAGGTGGATATATTTTAATGCCATATTTAGATGGAGAAGAAATTAGTGTTGACTGTTTAAATACAAAGAAAGGGCTAATTGCTATCCCAAGAATTAAAAAGAACAATAGTAGAGTCCAAGAAATAAAATTAGATAAGAACATTCTAAATATAGTAGAAGATATAAATAGCCTATTGGTTAATAAAGGATTAGATGTTCCATATAATATTCAATTTAAAAAACATTTTGACAAACTTTATTTGTTGGAAATTAACCCTCGTATGTCAGGTGGCATCTATTTGTCAAATTTAACTGGAATAAATATTCCTTATTTAGCAATAAAACAAGCCTTAGGAGAAGAATTTGACTTACCAAAGGTTAATGAGATTTCAGTATGCAATGTCGAAAGGGGTGTAATTATATAATGAAATTTACAGATTTTGTAGAAATAGAAGATAATATGTCAGGTTTTGAACCAAATGATTTAATCTCTGTCTGCAAAAGAGAAAATAATTCAAAAAGAGATTTCTTATTTGTAAATAAATATCAAGGAAAACATGTGCCAGCTAGACCAAAAGATATTTTTCAACTATTTGAGAATCTTAGAGTTACAATTACAAATGATTCAAGATGGAATAAAGAAGAAAATGTTTGTATTATTGGATTCGCAGAAACTGCAACAGCAATAGGGCAGTATATTGCAGAAAACATTCCAAATAAAGAGCACTATTTTCTAAAAACAACTAGAGAAAAGTTAGATGAACCATTGTTATTAGACTTTAAAGAGGAACATTCACATGCCACAGAGCAGTTACTTTATGGAGATTTGCAAAGATTAAAAAAATGTGATAGAATTCTTTTTGTAGATGATGAGATTTCTACTGGAAAAACTATATTAAATTTTATTAATGAGCTAGATAAAATAAAAGATTTTAAATATAGTGTTGCTAGTTTCTTAAATTTACAGTCAAATGAATATGTTCAAATCTTTGAAGAAAAAAATATAGACACATATGCTCTAATTAGAGGAAAAATAAAAGACATATCTAAAAAAATAGATATTTCTCCTTTATCTGCTATTGAAGATTTAGCTGTAATAGCAAATGGAGAAGAACAAATAGAGAACTTAGTTATTGGTACAGAAGAAGATATGTACTATGGAATAAAAAAGGCAGAGAAGATAGAAAAAGGAAGTGGAAGACCAACATATTTTCAAGCAAGTACAAGGTCTCCTATATGTGTTTGCGAAGACAAAGACTATATACTATTTAACAAAATAAACTTTCCTAGTGCAAAAGAAAAAAATAGAAAAGTTTTTCTTTATAATTTGAAACCATACAATAGAATTATAATTATGGCTAATCAAAGTGAAGAAATGAGAAAGAATAGTTTATTTTCAACAACAGTTTTCCAAAAACTAAACCCACTAACCAAGCAAATATTTATTTTGCCATACACTAGAGAGGAAGGTGGAAGATAAATGAATTTAATAAAATCAAGTTATGACCCTAACGAAGTTACTATATTACTAAAAGATGTTACAGGGTTGGTAACTCCACTAGGAACTGAAGAAAGAGAGAAATTAAACCAAAATGGAACTCATTATTCGGAAATGTTGCCAGTAGAGTATGAACCAACAGAAGATTATATGAAAATATATAGAGAAGAATTAAAGAATAATGCCAACAAAGTAGCAAAAACTGTAGTAGAGTTGGGAGATAAGCTTTTCTTTATGAAAGGAACAAAATTGGTTTTAATATCTCTTGCTAGAGCAGGTACTCCTATTGGAATTCTTCTAAAAAGATATTTAAAAATGAGATATAATTCAGATATTCCACATTATAGTATTTCTATTATAAGAGGAAAAGGTATAGATGTTAATGCTTTAGATTATATAGTTGAACACGAAAAATCTAAAATATCAGGTTTTCAGTTCGTTGATGGATGGATTGGAAAAGGTGCTATTCAAAAAGAGTTAAATGACAGTATAACTAAATACCTTTGGAATATGACTATAAAAGGTTTTGGATATATTGATATGGATTCACATTTAGCTGTACTTTCTGACCCTGCATTAGTTGTTCCTGAAATGTATTGTGGTACAAGAGAAGACTTTATCATTCCAAGTTCATGTTTAAATGCAACAGTAAGTGGGCTATTTAGTAGAACTTTTAGAAGACAAGATATTATTGGAGAAAAAGATTTCGATGGGGCGATTTCTTATAGTAATTTAAAAGAAAAAGATGAATCAAACAATTTTTTAGATACAGTTACCATAGAAATTAAGAAATTTGTAGATAAAAAGTTAGAAGAAATTGAAGATGGAGAATTTAAGGGAATTGATGAAGTAAAGAAAATTGCACAAGAATTCGATATTTCTGATATAAATAAAATAAAACCTGGAGTAGGTGAAACAACTCGTGTATTACTTAGAAGAGTCCCATATCTTATCTTAGTTTCTGAAAAATGGCAAATGAGTAAGGACTTAGAAGGAATTGTGCAATTGTGTACAGAAAAGAACATTCCAATAAAACCATATCCATTAAAAAGATATAAGGCTGTAGGAATTATAAAAGATGTAAGTGATTTATAGAAAGGAGAAATAATGATTTTTGCAACAGATTTAGATAGAACAATGATATTTTCAAAAAGATTTTTAGATAAAAATAACAAAAATTTAACAATTGGTTTTAAAGATGGAAAAGGGTATAGTTATTTTACAAAGAAACAGAAACAAATGTTAAAAGATTTGGAAACAAAAATTATTATTATTCCATGTACCACTCGTTCTAAAGAAGAGTTTGAAAGAGTACCATTTTTTAATGAATGTTCTTTTGCAATTTATGATAATGGAGCAAGCATAAAAATTGGAGATGACATAGATTATCAGTGGCAGTTTATAATGCAAGAGAATATGAGAATGTGTTTTAAAGATTTATTAGAAAAACAACAGGATTTGGAAACAAAAGATTTTGTAATTAAGGAAGTAAAATTGGTAGATAATTACTTTTTGTTTTCAAAGACTGATAATATAGATAAATGTAGGAGATATTTAGAAGCCACACTAGATAAAAATAAATTCTACTACTCTATATCTTCTACAAAATTTTATATCTTTCCAAATTTTATTAGTAAAAAGCATGCATTACAATACATTACCGATAAAATTGGAGATACAGATATAATAGTAGCTGGGGATAGTGATGTAGATTTTCAAATGATAGATTTAGCAACAAAAAAATCATTTATTCCCTTACATGATATAACTAAAACTATTTCATTACCAGAAAATGTTATTATAGTTAAAGAAAAAGGTTTGTTTTCTGGAGAAATAATTTTAGATAATATATATAAAATTTTAGAAAGTGAGGAGAAAAAGAATGATTAAGTTACAAAAAGGACAAAAAATTTCTTTGACGAAAGATAACCCAGGTCTTTCAAAAATTGCAGTAGGTCTTGGTTGGGATGAAAATAAAGGACTTGGAGGCTTCTTCAAATCTAATGGTAATATCGATTGTGATGCTACAGCTTTTCTTTTAAGAAATGGAAAATTAAGTTCAAGGAGCAATACTGCTGACGAAGTGTCATATAGACATAAAGGGGCAGAGAAAAATTGTGTAAGACATTCTGGAGACAACTTAACTGGAGCTGGGGACGGAGATGACGAAACTATTTATGTAGATTTAGACAATGTTCCAGAAGATGTAGATAAGATAGTTTTTGTTGTTAATATCTATGAAGCAAGAAGTAGAAAACAAGAATTTGGAATGATTAAAAATGCTTTTATTAGGGTCTATAATAGAGAAAATGGAATTGAATTATGCAAGTATGACTTGACAGAAAACTATAAAGGAAAGACTGCTTTAATATGTGGAGAAATTTATAGACATGAAGGAGAATGGAAGTTTAATGCTGTAGGAGAAGGCACAACAGATGGAAGTATTCAAGAACTAAGAAAAAGGTATGAGTAGAGGTGTTTATATATGTCAATAAATTTAAGTAAAGGTCAGAAAATTGACTTAACAAAAACAAATCCAGGACTAGAAAAGATTATAGTGGGTCTTGGTTGGGATACAAATAGATATGATGGCGGAAAAGATTTTGATTTAGATGCTATGGCATTTATGTTAGATTCAAACGGAAAATGTCCAAGAGAGACTTGTTTTGTATCTGTATTCGTTCCAGAAGCAAAACAGAATGATGGAACATATAGTTATGAAAATGGAGCAGCTATTCATTCTGGAGACAATAGAACTGGAAATGGAGAAGGTGATGATGAAAGAATCTCTATTGACCTTTCAAAAGTCTCACAAGACATAGAAAAAATAGACTTCGCAGTAAATATTTATGAAGGACAAAGTAGAAATCAAAACTTTGGTCAAGTAGAAAATGCTTTTATTAGGATAATAAATGCAGAGACAAATGAGGAAATTTTAAGATATGACTTAGGTGAAGATTTTTCTATAGAGACGGCAGTTATTATGGGGTCTATATATAAAAATAATGGAGAATGGAAATTCAATGCTATTGGAAGTGGATTCCAAGATGGTTTAGAAGCTTTATGTAGAAATTATGGATTAGATGTTTAATTTTAAGGAAGGGGTGTATTTTGATATGTACAGTAGTTTTAAATTAAAAGAAACAAATAACATTTTTCAAGATATGCTCCTATCTTCTTATATAAACACAAATGAAAGATTCTTTTACCAGTTAATTGGAATTCCAGAAAATAAGCAGGAATATATGAATGAATTATTCATTTTTAATAAGAAGTTAGAAAGTAATAAAAATTATATTAAATTTGAAGATGGCATACCATTAAACAATATTAGTCAATTAGTTTTAGAAATACGAAATGCTTTTAAGTTTAAAGACCTAACTCAAAAAGACTTCGTTTTTGACAAGTGTTTTAATTTTTCTAAAAACTTTAGCGATAAAGAGAAAAAGAAGTTTATTAAAAAGAACTTTATTTCAATATGTAATAAATGGTATAATGACACAAATAAATTAAAAGCAGTTACTTTTGATATGGTAGTAAATTTTGGAGTAAAATTCGGAACTTGGTTAAACTCTTTTTATGAAAAACTATTTTTAGTTAATGAAAATATAATTCCGAAAGTATTATTTTATGGAGATATAAAAGAACATGAAATCTACTTTTTAGAATTTCTTTTTAATTGTGGGTGTGATATTCTTTATGTTAATACAGAAAAGAAGGATTACCTAAAGTTAGACCAAATCTCTATAAAAAAAATGTTTGAACAGCAAGAATTGTTACCACCATTTCCTAAAGAAGAGGTTATTATTCCACATGAAACAAATGGATTAAAGGCTCAAAAAGAAGTAGAAGACATGTACTACTCAAATTCAGACCTATTAAAGCCTCATCAGCTACAAAAACATAAGTTAGAAACAGTACCATTGAAGTTTTCATATGAGGAATTATTTTCTTTATGGAATACAGATGGGAATATAAGACCACGGATTTAGGGTTTTTGAGAATAAAGTATATACTCCAACAATTATTTGCAAGATAAGTGGAATTGAAAATAACAGAGACTTCATAGAAAAGTTGAAAAAGCTAGATAGTGATGATGTAGTTATTTATAAAGACTGTCATATTATAAGTCAGGAGAATTTAAAAAAAATAAATGACATGAAAGATAATAATTTTGCACAAAAATTTTTTAATTTTTACAATGGACATACTTTTAATGGAGATAGTTTTAGAAAATCTAAACATTTCCCATATCAATATTTGAGAGTAGAGTTGCAAAACACTATAATAAATCTTATATCGGAAATGGATGTTGCAAATAAAAACAAACAAGAACTATTAAATTGGAGCTTGACTGTAATAATACTTCTTTCTTTAAATCAAGAACTTGTTGACTTATTACAAAATTATGACTATGGCTTTAAAGTTCCCAAAATTATTATATTTCACAATGATAGAGAAACAGTAGATACATATAATAGTGTGCTATTACATATTCTAAAATATTTTGGTTTTGATATTTTATTTTTTACCCCTACGGGATATTGCGATATAGAAAACATTTATCCAGAGAATATTTTAAATATATTTCAATTGGAAGAATGCTCTCAAGATTTTAAATTTCCATTTTCAAAAGACAATATAATAGGGGAGAAATTAAATTTTTTTGAAAGGATTTTTAGAAAATAATGGAAAAAAATGATAATGAATTACTAAAAAAAAGTTTAAAGAAAACAAAAGAGATAGCGACATTCTTAAAAAGAACAAAAAGTTTTTCTAAAGTAGATTTGGAATTAAATAAGTTAAATTTTTTAACAAGCCAAATAGATGTAAAAGATTTAACTGAAGATTTAAGTCTTGAAATACTAGATTCGAGATATTCAAAATGTTTAGACCTACAAAAAAATAGTGAAAAAATTCTAACAAAAATAAAAAAGGCAGAATATGAAACTGCAAGCATTATTCAAGTTTTAAGAACTTATGAAACAGATTTTAACAATCTTAATAAAGAATTACAAGAGAGTTTTTCTAAAAATAAAGAAGAAAAAATTTATGCAATGTCTCTAATCATACAACAAGATTTGAAAGTAATAGAAGTTTATTTGAAAAATGGAGAAGAACTTGTCGAAAAAGCAGATTTGGCTGTGGACATTGGAGTAAAACTTTTTAAAAACTATCTTTCAAAAATAATAAAACTAAAAAAAGAAAAATTAAAGTAGGTGAGATTGTGTTAAAAATTACTTTATTTGATAGAAATAAAGAACTATGTAAGGAATGGGAAAAGCTATTTAATTCTTATGTTAATGTAGAAGTTCAATGTATAGATTTAGAAAAACTAGCACCTCATGATTTGTTGGTTACTGCTGGAAATAGTTATGGAGTTATGAGTGGGGGAATAGATTATTATGTTAATAAACTATGTAAATTTAAGGTAGAACCACTTGTTAAAGAACAGATACAAAGTTTTTGGGGAGAATTACCAGTAGGTAAATTCGTAACTGTTGATATTGATAAATTGACAAAAGGACAATTTAAAGCTTTAATCTATGCTCCCACAATGAAAGTTCCAATGTTTATTCCTCCTTCAAATATTTATGACTGCTTTTATAATATAGTAAAAAGTTATAGAGATACAAATTTTACATTGGCTTGTTGTGGCTTAGGTTCACTTACTGGTGGAGTTCCACTCGACATTGTTGCAGAAACAATGAAGAAAGCTTATGATAATGCAATGGGAAAGGTTTAATTTTTATGAATATAGTTGTAAAAAAAGAAGTTCAAGAAATAATAGATATTATAGAAAAGAATGGGTATTCTGTATATCTTGTAGGTGGAGCAGTTAGAAATCAATTGTTAGGAATTCCTGTTAAAGACTGGGATTTGACAACAAATGCTAAACCAGATACAATACAAAGAATATTTGAAAAAAACAATATTGCTACTATTCCAACTGGAATAGAACACGGAACAATCACTGTTTGTTATGAAGGGTTAAACATAGAAGTAACTACATACAGAATTGATGGGAATTATTCAGATGGTCGTAGACCAGATAGTGTAGAATTTGTAAATAATCTAAAAGAAGATTTAGCCCGTAGAGATTTTACAATAAATGCTTTGGCTTATAATAGGAGAACAGGTATTGTAGATTATTTTGGTGGACTTAAGGACTTAGAAGACAAAAAAATAAGATGTGTTGGGTCTCCGAAAGAAAGGTTCTCTGAAGATGCTTTAAGAATGCTTAGAGCTATAAGGTTTGAAAACACTTTAGATTTTGACATAGAAGAAAAAACATTGAAATCAATATATTCTTCTTTGAAACAAATTGCAAATGTTAGTATGGAAAGAGTTCAACAAGAATTAAATAAGATTTTAAGTACAAGAAAAGCAATTAAACATTTTGATACAATCATTATAATGTTTCCTTCTCTTTTTGAAAAGAAAAATATGTATAGAAAAATACAGAAATGCAATTTATTAATAGAAGAAATGCAAAGCAATAACTTTGTCAAAAACTTGACAACATTTTTTTTATATGATATAGTAAATGTAGATTTTCTAAAACAGTTAAAGTATAGTAAATCTATAATAAATGCTGTAATGGATACTTTAGAATGTTATAAGATAATAGAAGAAAAATATTTCTTATTTTTGGAAAATGACATAGGTGATATAAAATATAACATCAAACAACAATTACTTTCAGAATTTCCTGATGAAATAATATCTAATGCTATTGCAATTTTTCAAAGTAGAAATAATATTATGACAAAGGCTTTATTAAGTGCAACTTCTTTTTTGAAAATTATAAAGAAGAATAACGAACCAGTTGAGCTAAAAGATTTGGCTATAAATGGGGATGACTTATTAGGATATGGTTTTCAAGGAATCGTAATTGGTGACTTATTAAAAACTTTATTGTCTTATGTTTGGAGTTGTCCAGAAAAAAATTCTAAAGATTTATTGCTAGATTTTTTAGGAATAAGAGAGGAGGAAAGAAATGCCACAAAAAACAAAAAAAATACAAAGAAAGACGAAGACAGATAAGGAAAAAACAAAAGTCAAGGAAATTGAAGAAAAAATCTGTCAGATTTCTGACGAAAAGGATTTTCAAGGAACAGATTCTAACAAACTTTACTTGTTAATGAAAGTTGAAGGAAACAATTATGCTGTTGACAATAAAGGATTTGACAAAGAAGCAGTAAAAAATATTACTTCAAGCATATTTGCTTTAAGAGGACAATATGGGTTTGGGCAAAATTTTACAATAACAATAGAAAAGGAGAAAATATTATGATTGTTGAAGAAATAGTTGGAAATATTCTAAATGTTCCTAAATATTATTTTATATGTCATGCAAGTAGTTGTGAATGTAAATTTGGCTCTGGTTTAGCAAAAGACTTAAATGATACATATAAACTAAAAGAATGTATGGAAAAAAAGTATTATAGAAACGAATTTGAAACAGGAGACTTTGCAGTAATCGGAAATGTAATTACTTTATTTGTTAAAGAATTAGATTCTGATAAAGTAGAGTTCGCAGGTTTAACAGATGCTTTAAAGCATTTAAAAAATTCTTCAAGAGAACTTGGTATAAAATATCTTGCTTTTCCAAAAATTTGTTGTGGAAAAATGGGATTAGATTGGAAGAAAATAAAAAAAATGATAAAAGATATTTTTGATAATACAGATATTCATATCCTATTTTGCTATGAGGATGGAAGAGACTTAACTGTAACATTAGAAGATTTAGAAACCCTCATAGAAAACAACTTTTCTCTTTTAGAAGAGGAGGAAAAGAAAGAATTGTATGATTTAATAGAAAATTTTTATGAAGATAAAGATTTGTTTTCATATTGGGAGGAAGATTAATTGTCTGAAGTAAAATATTTAGTAAAAGTAGACCCAGATGCCAATAACTCGAAATACTATAAAATGATTCCAAATGGAGGAAGTTTTAAAGTCGAATATGGAAGATTAGGGAATACCAGTTTTCAAACAGCAGAATATTCTATTTCTCAATGGAATAAGAAATATAAGGAAAAAATAAAAAAAGGGTATGAAGATAAAAGCGAACTAATACAAGAACTAGTGCAAGACTTAGATGAAGAAAATGAAAATAATCCTTACCTTCCAATTCCAGATAAAGCCATACAAACTATTGTTGACAGATTACAAAATTATGCAAATGAAGAAATAAAAAGACATTATAAAGTATCGAGTCAACAGGTTACAAATACAATGATAGAAGAAGCACAAAAACTAATAAACTCTTTAAATAAATTTTCTAACAGTATAGAGGATTTTAATAATGTACTTGTAGAGTTATTTAAAGTCATTCCTAGGAAAATGAAAACAGTAAAAGAAAACTTAGCAACTAAACTTGATGACATTCCAAATATATATCAAAGAGAGCAAGACTTATTGGATGTTATGAAAGGACAAGTAGTTCAAGTAAAAATGAAAACTACTATAAAAAAAGAAGATACCAAAAAACAAGATATTCTTGAGGCAATGGGGCTAAAGTTCGAAAGTGTTTCTGAGGAAGATGTTAAAATTATTAAAAAAGAACTTGGAGATATTCAAGATAGATATTATAATGCTTGGAAAGTTGTAAATATAAAAACTCAAAGAACTTTTGATGAATATATGGATACTGTAGAAGACAAAACAACGAAATTACTTTTTCATGGGTCTAGGTCAGAGAATTGGTGGTCAATAATAAATAGTGGTTTAGTATTAAGACCAAATGCTGTTATTTCTGGAAAGATGTTTGGTTCTGGTATTTATTTTGCACCAAAAGCTAGGAAAAGTTTAGGTTATACTAGTTTAGACGGCTCTTATTGGGCTAATGGAAATAGCAATTGTGGTTTTATGGCGATTTTTGAGATACATTATGGAAATCCTTATATAACATATGACAACAGTATATTTAATTACAATTTTAGTTATTCTGATTTAAAAAACTTAGGAGAATATGATAGTGTACATGCAAAAGCTGGAAAGTCATTAAGAAATGACGAAATTATTGTTTACCAAGAATGTCAATGCACTATTAAGTATCTAATTGAATTAAGATAAGTCAGGTGGAAATATGAATAAATACTTAGAACATTTAAAAGTTGTATGTAAACATAAAAGTATAGTCTTTAAACTTATGAGAAAATGTGGTTATGGATGGCAAGGATTAAAACATGATATGTCTAAATTTTCTCCTACAGAATTCTTTAGCTCTGCAAGATATTTTCAAGGAACAAGAAGTCCAATAGATAAAGAAAAAGAAGTATTAGGGTATTCTAATGCTTGGCTACACCATAAAGGACATAACAAACATCATTGGGAATATTGGGTTGATTTTGGTAAAGAACGGTGAAATAATTGCTTACAAAATACCTTGGAAGTATGTTGTTGAAATGGTATGTGATTTTATTGCTGCTGGGAAGACATATAAAAAAGAACAATGGACTCAACATGAACCATTAAGCTATCACAATAAAGTCAAGAAACAAAGGCATTTCCATAAAGACACTTTAGAATTATTAGAAACATTTTTAAAAATTATTGACGAACAAGGTGTTGATAGTTTTATAGAAATTGTCAAATCTGGTGGAGGATATTTATTTTTGGATTATACTAATCAATATGCCCCATAAAAATATTCCTATAAAGGGTGTGAATTAATATAATGAGCAGTAATAAAGGAGCTAGACAAGCTTTAATACAAAAATTTGGAAAAATCTGTATGATAGAAGAAGCAGGCATTAGAAAAATTCCCTTATCAGAAAGACGAAAAATAAAGGGGTACAAAAAGTCTGATGACCAAATTACATATCATCATTTAAGGGCAAAAAGAAATGGCGGAAGAGCAACAGAAGAAAATGGAGCTTTGGTAAAGGGTTATAATCATCAATGGTTAGAGAGACTACCAGAAGAAGAAAGAGAAGTTGTAAATAGTAAATTAAGAGAATTTAAGTTAAACTTTTCAGGAATAGCAATAACTGATAATGGAATAGAAACAGTTGAAAGTGGAAGTGTTCCACTGGAATTTAATTTTGAAAACAACGATAGTATTATTATTCCTGTATTTGATTGTCAGAAATCTGACAAAAAGAGAAGACAAAAACCTAAAACTAGAGCTCAATTAAAAAAAGAAACTCAAGAGCGAATTGCTGAAGACTTAGAGATATATTATGAAGCAGAAGAAGATTTTGACAGATGATTTGTCAGAAATTTGACAAAAAAGTTTTTTTGTGATATGATAGAAAGACACGAAAAAGAGATAAAAAGGAAGTGATGTTTATGAAAAAATAAATATCATTTTAGAAAAGACCATTTTAGACTAGTAAAATATAAAAATGTTTTAGGAAGGGGTCTGTAATATGGTAGAACAGGTTATTAAACGAAATGGAGATGTAGTGAAATTCAATAGAGATAGAATTTCAGAGGCAATTTTGAAAGCAAATAAAGATGTAGTAGGTAGACAAAAAGCATCAGTAAAACTTGCAAAAACGATAGCAAAAGAAATAGAAGAAGAAGACAAAAACACATTAAATGTCGAAGACATTCAAGACATAGTAGAAAAAAAATTGATGGAAAATGACAAATATGATTTGGCAAAGAAATATATTTTATATAGAGAAAAAAGAGCAATGGTTAGACAATCTAATACAACAGATATTAGTATTAAAGAACTTATTGATGGAACGAATGATTATTGGAATACAGAAAATTCTAATAAAAATGCAAAAGTTGTAACAACTCAAAGAGATTATTTAGCAGGTATAACAAGTACAGATATTACTAGGAGATTTTTATTACCAGAGGATGTTGTAAAAGCACATGATGAAGGAATTATACATTTTCATGATGCAGATTACTTCGCCCAAAATGCACTTCATAATTGCGAACTTGTCAATTTAGAAGATATGCTTCAAAATGGAACAATAATAAATGGTGTAATGATAGAGAAACCTCATAGATTTATTACAGCTGCTACAATTGCAACTCAAATAATTCTTGCAGTAACTTCTTCTAGTTATGGTGGATGTACTGTAACATTGAGCCATCTAGCTCCTTTCGTTAGAGATAGTTATAATAGATTTTTAGCAAAATATCAAAAAAGAGGTTTATCTGAAGAACAATGCAAGGAATTTGCAATGCAAGATACTAAAAAAGAAGTTGAAGATGGAGTTCAAACATTTAATTACCAAGTAAACTCAATGACAAATACTAATGGACAAGCACCATTTTTATCTGTATGTATGTATCTTGGAGAAACAGACGAATATAAAGAAGAATTAGCAATGATAATTGAAGAGTTCTTAAAACAAAGAATTTTAGGCTTTAAGAATGAAAAGGGAGTATATGTAACTCCAGCCTTTCCTAAATTACTATATATATTAGAAGAAGATAATATTCATGAGGATAGTAAATATTGGTATTTAACAGAACTTGCAGCGAAATGCACTGCAAAAAGAATGGTTCCAGATTATATATCTGAGAAAATGATGTTAAAGTTGAAAATAAATAAATATGGAAGTGGAGACTGTTACCCATGCATGGGATGTAGGTCATTCTTAACTCCTTGGAGAGCAGAAGGAAATCCTTCTAAAGCATTAAATTATGTAGAAGGTAAAGGAAAGTATTATGGTCGCTTAACCGCCTAAAATAAGGTGACCTAAAACGATGTGAACGCAAGAAAAAGCGGTGTGGGGAATGTACCCTGCTAACGGTGAAAATCCTATTATTAGGACAATACCGTGCTAAATATAATATTAATTACACCAAAATAGGAGGAAATTAATATGGAAGGTTCTATAATTATTAATAATAAAGAATTTAGACAAATAAAAATTAACAACAATTATTTCATAAGCTATGATGGAGAAATATACTCAAAATATAGTAAAAAAATATTAAAATGCCAAATACAGAAAAGTAGAGGTAAAGAATATAAGCGTGTAGATTTTTATATAGAGGGAAAACAAAGGCATATGATGGTTCATAGACTTGTTTTTGAAACTTGGGTTAGACCCCTTAGAGATGAAGAACAAGTGAACCATATTGACGATAACACATTGAACAACGATTATCGTAATTTGTATGCAGGGACTCAACAACAAAACATACAAGATTGTTTTAAAAATCAACATAGAGTTGGTAATGTTTTTTACTTAACAATTTATGATAGAGAGAAAGATATTATAAAAACATTTTGCCCAGCAAGTGAATTTATTAAATATTCTGGACATCCAAATAGGTCTGGTAGTTTAAACAAATTTTTTTCTAAAAATTGGTTTAAAAAAAGATATGAAATAATTGAGTATAAGAAAATTAATAATTTAGATGAATATAGAAGTGTAACGACTATGGGTGATGAATGTAGCCCAGTAGAATAGATTTTATCACTATTCGAAGTGCATCGCTACTATACTAATATAGTAGAAGAGATAGTCTAAACTATATAGTAATATATAGAATGATTGTTAATCAAGGCGTTGTAACAATTAATTTACCTGATGTAGCTTTATCTTCTGGTGGAGATATGGAAGAATTTTGGAAAATATTTGACGAAAGATTAGACTTGTGTCATAAAGCTTTAAGATGTAGACATGAAAGACTAAAGGGAACTGTGTCTGATGCTGCACCAGTTTTATGGCAACATGGAGCTCTTGCTCGTTTAGACAAGGGAGAAAAAATAGATAAATTATTATATGATGGATATTCTACAATTTCTCTTGGATATGCTGGACTTTATGAATGTGTAAAATACATGACTGGACATAGTCATACAGATAATGGAGAAGGAAAAGAATTTGGACTAAAAGTAATGCAACATCTAAATGACAAATGTGCAGACTGGAAAGCTGAAGAGAATATAGATTATTCTGTTTATGGTTCACCAATAGAGTCTACAACATATAAATTCGCAAAATGCTTAAAAGCTAGATTTGGAGAAATAGAAGGAATAACAGATAGAGATTATATTACTAATTCATATCATGTTCCAGTATTTGAAGAAATAGATGCTTTTGAAAAATTAAGCTTAGAAAGCGAATTCCAAAGATTAAGTCCAGGTGGAGCAATTTCTTATATTGAATGTCCAGATTTGACAAATAATACAGAGGCAGTGCTTGAAGTCATTAAATTTATATATAATAATATTATGTATGCTGAACTTAATACAAAATCAGATTATTGCCAAGTATGTGGTTATGATGGAGAAATGCAAATAGATGACAATATGGAGTGGTATTGTCCAAATTGTGGAAACAGAGACCACTCAAAAATGAATGTTGCAAGAAGAACTTGTGGATATATTGGAACTAATTTCTGGAACAAAGGTAGAACAGAGGAAATTAAAGAAAGAGTAGTTCATTTGGACAATAAAGATTTAGAGGAGTAATTAATATGAGATATAACAAGATTAGAAAAATGGACATATCAAATGGTAAAGGTGTTAGAGTTTCTATTTTTGTTCAAGGCTGTCATTTTCATTGTAGAGGTTGTTTTAACCCAGAAACATGGAGTTTTGAAGCTGGGAAGGAATTTACTTCCCAGACTCTCAAAACATTACTTGATTTATGTTCAAAAGACACTGTAAAAGGATTGTCAATACTTGGTGGAGAGCCACTAAATGAAGAAAACTTTATTGGAGTTTTAGAGATTGTAAAAGAATTTAGGAATAAAGAGAAACTAAAAAATAAAGATATTTGGCTTTGGACAGGATATGAGATTGAGGATATTTTGAGTTCAGAAAAGAAAAAAGAAATTTTAAAATATCTTGATTATGTTGTTTGTGGACAATTTATAGAGGAAGAAAAAAATTTAAAGCTAAAATGGGCTGGGTCAAATAATCAAAGATGGATAGATGTAAAATCTACTTTAAAGGAAAATAAGGTCATTTTAGCTGGAAAAATGTAATTTGTCAAATTTCTGACAAAATATAAAATTAATTTTTTATCTACATTGTGAATCGCACAATAAGCCTGTGAAGCATATTTGTCAATTTCACAAAAATTTACTAAATTAATTTTTATACCAATATTTTCTAAAGCTTTTTCAAAAGCTCCTATTCCACTAAATAAACTAAGCATTTTCAATTCCATTTTCTATAACCTCTTAAAATAAAAAATTAAATTTAAACGATGTTACAGAAATAAAGATTGATAGTTTACCAACAAGTGGAATAGACATAATCACTCATGGTTCACCTTGTCAAGACTTTTCTATGGCAGGACTTCAAGCAGGTGGAGATATTGGAACAGGAACAAGGTCAAGTCTAATGTGGAATAGTGTTGCTATAATAAAACATGTAAAACCAAAATTTGTTGTTTGGGAGAATGTAAAGAATGTTCTTTCAAAAAAACATAAACACAATTTTGAAAAGTATTTAAAATCTTTAGAAGATATAGGATACAACAATTATTACCAAGTTTTAAATGCTAAAGATTATGGAATACCTCAAAATCGTGAAAGAATTTTTGTTATTAGTATTAGAAAAGATATAGATAAAGGAAATTTCAAATTTCCAGAAAAACAAACACTACAATTAAAATTAAAAGATTTGTTAGATGATGAAGTAGACGAGAAATTTTATTTAAAAGATTCTCAAATAGAAAGAATTAAAAATAGTACTTTTATGCAAGAAAAGAAAAGAATACAAAATAAAGAGTATTGTGATACATTACTTGCCAGGGATTGGAAAGACCCAAAATGTATTAGAGTTTGTAAAAATAACCAATCCGAAAATGTAGAAGACATTGCTCCAACACAAACTTCAAATTGTGGCGGTAGTGGGAGTAGTGATACAATTTTAAAAAGAGAAGATAATAATAAAATTAAAGTTATTGGTAATTATATGCCAAGTGGACATGATGCAAGTAGAGTTGTTGATAGTAATGGAATTGCCCCAACAGTAAAAGAGAACCATGGAACAGTAACTGCTACAAATGTAGATTTTAAAATAAGAAAACTAACCCCAAAAGAATGTTGGAAATTAATGGGCTTTTCTGACGAAGATTTTCAAAAAGCTAGTAATACTGGCTTATCAAATACTCAATTATATAAACAAGCAGGAAATAGTATTGTTGTAGATGTTTTAGAGAAAATTTTTAAAAATTTATTTTTAGAATAAATTATGGAGAAGATTTTATGATAGATTTAAAATGTGGAGACTGTTTAGAATTAATGAAAGGACTTCCAGATGAATCAATAGATATGATATTATGTGATTTGCCATATAAAGAAACAGGAAATAAATGGGATAAAGGAATAGATTTGGATTCTCTTTTTGAACAATATCGCAGGATAATAAAAGAAGATGGATGTATTGCTTTAAATGGAACTTTTAAATTTGGAGTCCAATTATATAACATAGCCCCAGATTTATATAAATATGAATGGATTTGGGAGAAAGATAATGGTACTAATGCACCAAATGTTAATTTACAACCATTTAGAATACATGAATTTATTTTCATTTTTGGCAAAGGAAGAGTAACGAATGGAAAAAGAATTCCAATGAAATATTTCCCACAAAAAACTGAAGGCAGACCTTATAAACAAAAATCTGGAAGAATGAGCGAAAATTGGAAAGGTGGACTAAAAAATATCGTTACTAATAATGAATCTGGACTAAGACACCCAAAAACAATTCAAAAATTCAACAGAGATAGAGGTTTTCATCCTACTCAAAAACCAGTGGAAATGTTAAAATATCTTATCAAAACTTATACAAATGAAGGAGATTTAGTACTGGATAATTGTATGGGTAGTGGGTCAACTGGTGTGGCTTGTAAACAATTAAATAGAAGTTTTATTGGATATGAATTAGATAAGAAATACTATGAAGTTGCTAAAAATAGAATTGAAAATTCTTAATTTATAATTGAATAATAATTTT